>Ga0157364_1001832_pt1 | contig 18842 bp, 7 predicted proteins | sample AttsexASBM2_FD_111476 | JGI IMG/M metagenome (GOLD analysis project Ga0157364, IMG submission 111476) | Fungus gardens microbial communities from leaf cutter ant in Ribeirão Preto, State of São Paulo, Brazil - Atta sexdens ASBM2 | ecosystem: Host-associated > Fungi > Mycelium > Unclassified ...
AATGCTTATCTGCAGAAGCTTGTGACTAAATAGCAAACAACATTGGCCTTAAACTTATATGCTGTGCCAACTACCTGTTGCAAAGTTGTAATTTCAGACAAAGTTGGAATGCAGAGGTGGCTGTTATAGCTTGAACATGTGGACAGACTTTAGGGTTAGGGTTAAGAGATAAGATATAGTAGTAGTTAATTATTAGTCTACAACGGAGGAAGAGCATGTGACTAGGAAGTCATGTGATAGAAGTCTAGAGCAGTCTGGAAGGACTTAGGGTCTAGAAGGATCAAGAGGAGTCTAGATAGGAGTTAGGGTTAGGAGGAATGTCAAGGGACATGGGTTCCTCATGGTGTACATATGGTGTGCACATATACAGTGGAGATTAAAAGTATGATGTCAGGGCACATGTAGGAAGCATGGTGGCCTTATGGAAAACACATGTAGATGAGTAATAGGACATGAGGACAGAGCATAGACTTTAGGATTGGTTATATAATGTTGTAGCACGGACCAGGACAGAACAGTATATATAGTGGTAGATATTAGTAGGAGCTCCTTATCGAGTTCTCTTGTGTCAACCCAGTACAAGGTTTATTCTCATTACCAACTCTAAGGTTTTGAGTCTACAACAGTGGCAAGAGAGAAAGCAGGTCACTAAGGTTTGATTATTGGACTTAGAGAAGTACAGAATATCTACTAGTCCTGAAATACTAAGTATTATGGTCAGAACTATGGCTAAGACAATAGTAGGACAGAGAATAGCTAAGAAGACATTATAGAAACAATATCTAGACAGTAGGACAACCTGAAGTCTAGATAATGTCAAGATTGCAGAAAGTGGACTTAGTTTCCTTTTATTTCCTTTCTCATTTTTTATTTTTCTTCTTGATTTATTTTCCATTTTTCTATTTATAGAACTAGGATTAGGGTTGATGATCAGTCACAGATCACAAGATATAGGGGAAAGGGGTAGAAGGTTCTAGAAGAAGTGACATCATCCAGCATGTATACTATATGCTGACCTCATGTCTAACATATGGTCATTTAGGGTAGGGTGCACAGCAGTTAGCACAGACCATCTGAATAGGTATATAAAATAGACTACTTTGTAAAGAGCTCTCTATCAAGTTCTCTTGTGTTATCTAATACAAGGTTCCTCTCTTAAGTCAACTCTAAGGCTTTGGAGTGATCTTCAAGTGCAACAATTCATTAACTTTAGGGCCTGATAAACTGTTATGAAGATATCTCAAAGTTATTGTTAATAATTGCTTATGTCTTAAAAATTTCATTAACATTATTAATGTATACATCAATTTAGGATGTTGGCTGTTGCATTTTAAAATGTCTAATTCCATCATCATTTCCAAGCCTAACAAGGCTTCATACAACTCTTCTAAGACATTCAGACCAATTGTCCTATTAAACATGCTCAGCAAGCTTATTAAGAAAGTTATTGGTGAAAGACTTCAATTCCAATTGATCTCAAAGAAATTTATGTAGGATGGGTCAAAAATCTCTCAACAAGCATTTTGGTATTTGATATTGTCTAACTTTTTCCTTCATTAAACCATTGCTTACTCTTGTTAATCTTAGAGAAAACAGGTTTCAATTTCAAAATCTTCCAAGATTATCTAGCAGATAGAAAAAAAAATCTTTGAAACAGTTTCTCTTCTCCTTCCTTTAACATTGATGTTGGTGTTGGACAGAGTTCTGCCCTTTCTCCTATTTTATCTGCTCTATATCTTTCTCTGATTTTTTATATTTTTGAAAAAGAAATTAAAAATCTAAAAATCCCAGTTTCTATCCTCTCTTTTGTGGATAATGGTCTTTTTATTATGCAGGATAAATCTTTGACAGTTTTGAACTCTCATTTATTTTGTAGCTACCATGTCATGTTTTCTCTTCTTGAACATGGGAAAACAGAAGTTTTCTACTTTTCTAGATCACACAAATCGTTCAATTCTCTTCTGCTGAACCTTACTCCTTTAGGTGGTCCTATTCTTCATTCCAAAGAAATGTGGCAATATTTGGGATTTATCTTTGATAGAAAGCTAACATTCTGACAACACATCAACTTTTATGTAAACAAGGCTTTATCAACTGTCAAATGCATGAAATTGCTCAGAAATTCATCAAGAGGTTTCACTCCTACCCAGAAGTGTCTTTTATATAGAAGCTGTGTACTTCCAATCACACTTTATGACTTTCAACTGTAGTTTTACAACAAAGTATCATTGGTATATCCTCTCAAGAAACTCAGAAAAATACAATGAAGAGCTACCATTTGGATACTAAGAGCTTTCTGTATCTTTCCTACAATTGATATCAAAGCTATTGCAGATCTCATCCCAATTTATTTGCATTTGCAAAAGCTCAGTAGTAGATTCCAACTAAGAATGCAATTTCTACTGACAAATCATATTTTCAAGTCTATGTTGGAATCAAGACATTCAGATAATAACAGCATTCATTATTTATTACTTGAAAAGCTAACTTCCAAACAGCAATTAAATATCAAAGGGTCTATTATTGATACTAACAACTGACTTAACAGAGTTTTTCCCTCTTTTATCCCTTTTAGTAGTGAATTTTTACCTAGGAACAGACTAATTGATATTTATCCTAGTCATTTTTTTTTCATTCTATGGACAAACATGAGAAAGACAGAAAAGCACATATTCAAAAGCTTGATAATCTTACTTTCCAAGTGTTAGATGATTCAAAAATAGCAATCATTATATTTGATACAAGCATCAAAAATCAAGTTGCTACTTCAATTGCTCATATCCATGTTTATGATAATCCAGTTATCAAAACTCTTCATTATGCAGTCAATGTCACATCCACTGAGGCTGAACTTTCTGTTATTAGATGTGGCATCAATCAAGCCACTCAATTAGCCAACATCAATTGCATTGTTGTCATCATGGACTTACTACATGCTACTAAGCAAATATTTGATTCATCAGTTCATCCATATCAAATTCATTTAGCTATAATTTCTAGAGAACTCAGGGAATTTTTTATTAGAAATCAGCAAAATTCTATTGAATTTTGGGAATGTCCAAGTCATAACAAATAGATGCTCCACGATATAGTTAATAAAAAGATGAAGAAATTTAATCTTGTCCTCATCTTTCCATATAAATCATTATGGGAGTTCAACAGGAAAACCTCAATAATTGGAAAATGACTTTCCAAGCCTCAGATGACAAAGAAAGATACTTTTTTAGATCTCTTTGATAATGACCTTAATTCTATTGAACTGACTTATTCTAAAGAAGAATCATAGCTAAAATTCTTTGGTTATTCTAATTCATTATACACTAGAGCTACAAGAGCTATCACTAATCATGCTTCTATAAGAGAGTATCAACTTAGATTATTCCTACTAGAAGAATTTTCATGTCCATGTGAACAGCATCCAATCAAAACTAGACATCATATTCTCTATGAATATAGAAGGTTCAATAACTATTGGAATTTGAGATGGGATATAATTATCCACTTTGTACTCTTTTTGGAGTTTAACAACAGTGCTTTCACTTTTGGAGAAAGTATCACTTAGTCAATTTATGCTTGCTTTTCTTCAATACTTTTATTTAATTTTTTCTTTTTCTTCTTTTTTATTTATCATCTATTTCTTTTCTCATGTTGTTTGAATCTGTATATATGTAGTTACAAAGTAGCTACTATGGTCTGCCTATGTACTCCATGTAATAAATTGTTGATTTTTTTTTAAAAAAAGATAGCAACTATTATAAATACTACTAGAGTCTATTTTAATCTGGTAGAACAGTGCTGATATAAGTGAAGAATATATTAGACATAGTTCATATCTTATTATCTAAAATCTAGTAAATCATCTCAGAAGTCCAAATAAGTGATTTAATATATTATCTGAGAACATATGTTACAAACTTAAGACCTTAGAGTTGATCAAAAGAGTGAACCTTGTATTGGGTTAACACAAGAGAACTCGATAAAGGACTTTGTATAGGATAGTCTACTTTATATACTAAAACCTCTGGGTCCGTGCTAATTACTTCTAGCCTGCCCTAAACAGCTATGTGTTCACCTTAAGGTCAACATATGTTTGCACATGTTATATGATGTTATTCTCTCAGAACCTTCTACATTCTTCTATGCATCTTGTGACTTGTGACTATGTCATCTGATGTGACTGATATGTGACAAGGTGATCTAGTCATCCTAATCCTTGTTCTAAGAATAGAAAGGGAAATGAATTGAAAAGAAAGTAAAAATAGAATGAAAATAATTTAGAGTCCACTACTTTTAGTTTTGACAACATAGAAGATGGGCTGAAATAATCTTTGGCTTTAACTTATATACTATATCTCTACTAGCTATACTAGTCACATATTTTAAGTATACTTAGGGAACTTAGTAGAATAGAACCACTGAAGAGTAACAAAGTGTGTTGTCACCAACACTGGAAGAGAATGTTAGTTTTAGTCAAATTTCAGAATAAGCTAATACAGTGTAAACTACTAGATTATATACTAGGTCCTATAGTAGTTATCTGAAATTGAGACTATTAAGCAAGTTATCCTAGTTTACTAGTAATTCTTGGATATTGGATTGAAAATAGAGATACATAGAGTTAACAAGAGTCTGGCAAGAATATCTGAAGGGAAATGAAGATATATAATCTATACTAGAAGATTTTGGAAAGTGTAGATAAGAAAAAGTGTGTTATCTGTGGGTTGGGGCAGATATATTTGAAATAGAATGTGACAGTTTACTAGAAAAATATTCTAAACATATTAATTTTTACATAAGTTAACTTATACCATCATTTTGTTTATTGTTGCCAATGCTTCTAAGCTCATCACTACAAAACTCACTATTGGTAAGTAGCTGTCAGTTGTTCTGTCATATTTATTCCAACTCATAGATAATTTTTTCTTTCTCATTATCACATACTCTCTGACATCTATACTATTAGTGCAGATAATATCTGAGAACTAATGATGTCAAGTACAGTTTACACTGGGGATGAAAGTCTGTAAGATGGACTTAGAGATGTGTAGACTCGTAAAATGACCTTGGCTTCAGCTTATATACTGTGCTGTTTATCTGTCATGTAGTTGCAACTTTAGATGAAAGGAAGAAGTTTAAGATGGGAGTGAGTGCTGACCTGATAGTATTATCAGATTCTCAAGTCTGCTATCACTTCTGAGCAGTTTTGTCTGCTAAATTCTCTGTTGCAGTTCTATCTGCAAAACAACTTTCACACTTCAAAGTCCAAATGGCTTTCTTTCACTGTAACTCTTCAACATTGCATTTTAGTGACAACCTCACTTATCTGCCAAATGCTCTACAATGTTCAAGACAGATTCATCAAAGAGGCTGATCATTTCTGAGGTCTCTATTTAGTACCATTTAACCTGGCCAGACAGTTTCACCTGTCCTTAGCCCAAGTATCATCCCTGTGAACAATAATCCTAATTGGGAGGATACTTCCACTACTAATCCTATTACTAATCTAACATCTAATAGATCTACTTCTTCTACTTGCTCATGGTCAAAACTCTATTGGAGTGATAATAATAATGAGTAGTTGGCCAATATACTTGGTCGACTTGCAAATATACTTAATTCTAATTAGACTTCTAGTTCCAATACTAATTCAAGAGGAACTAAAGCCCATATCTCTGACACCTTCAGTAATACTGAGCCTGACAAGCTCAATAATTTTCTATTCTAATGTTGTCTTCATTTCCATGCCAACCTTATGCAATTTGACACAGATATTGCAAAAATCAACTTTATAGTAACCTACCTTACTAAAGTAGCTCAGAACTGGTTTGAGATAGGCCTCAACCAGGAAGACCAGAATATCTTGCAAGACTGGCTCTCCAATTAGAACTTTTTTATTGACAAGCTATATTGACATTTTGGTCTGTTGAACTCTATCAGTGAAGTGGCCAACATGCTAAATAATCTTTGCATGAAGCCCAGTGACAAGATTTCTACTTACAACATGGATTTCATGTGCTATGCCTCCCAATTAGATTGGAGAAATAGTGTTCTGTGCCACTACTATTACCAAGGCCTCTCCAATTAGATCTAGGACTCTATTTCCACCTGGGAACAAGGAAAACCCACCTTGTTCCAGGATATGTATGCTTTGGCAATAACTATTGATTATTATTACTAGGAACATAACTATGAACACTACCATACCAGGCAGGTAGAAAAGAAGGCTCTTGAGTCTCACTTCTGGAAGCAAGATAAAACTTCCATTACTAGTAATACTATGGCTTCCCAGAGTAAGGCAAATACATCTTTGGTGGCTTTGTCTGCTAAATCATCTTCCTCTAAACCATCTTTGTCCTCTGCTTCAAAGAAACAGCTAAATTCTCTACAAGTGGATTTCTCTTTCAAGCTGGCTAGCAATGGCAAGTTGACCAGTGATGAGTGCAAGAAGCATCTCAAAAATAATCTGTGTCTCTATTGTGGTACAAAAGACCACAAGTTGGACTCTTGTTTCAAGAAGTAGACCATGGTCACTTCTAAGGGCCATGGTGCTTCAGCAACTACTTCTGAGAAGCTCTCAGAAAAATAGAGAGCAATCCTTAGGACTCCATACAGACTGAGGGCCATGTTGAAATTCTCTATGCAGCAATGAGTTCCATCTGACTCAATGCATCTACTCTTTCTAATCCTCATTTACTCTTTGTTTCTCTTACTTCTCCCTTGATCCTTGATCAGGATCACCTTAATAAAATCTTGTTTTGAGCTCTCATCAACTCTAGATCTACTCATTGTTTTGTAGACTCGAAATTTGTGAATATTCACTACTTGAAGACATCTGCAACCTCTCTGGTTGCTCTCTGTTTGTTTGATAGTTCATTAAACAGCACCATTTCTAAAATTGCTAACTTATCCATAATCTTCTCTACTAGTAATTGTATGAATCTAGACTTTTATGTTATTCTGCTTGATTCTTCCTACTCTTTGGTCCTTAGATACAACTGGCTTGTCCAACACAATCTACTGATTGACTGGACAAATAGATCAATAAACTTCTATCCATCTTTACAGGAAAATCTTCCTTCCTCTCACATTACAGTCAACACACCATTGGCATCTCCATCATTTCTTGACATCTCTTTGTAATCATGTCAGGTGTAGTTCACACCAGAGTTGAAGTCCACAGAATGGACTTGGAGATGAGCAGACTTGTGGAATGACCTTGGCTTCAGCTTATGTACTGTGCCATCTGTCTACCATGTGGTCGTAACTTTAGATAATAGAAAGAAGTCTGAGATGAGAGAGTGCTGATTGGTGTGTCACTATTGAACACTGGAGATCGAGTTCAATAAGAGTTATCTTCATCGATTATCAGACTAGTGAATTACAGTATAACTACTAGTCTTATATACAAATAGATAGTATAAGAGATGCTTGAGGTTTCAGTGGTGAGACATTAACAGGGGTAACTCCATTATAGAAGACCAAGTTGAATAGGAGTATCTCCACCATGGAAGATAGAATACCTGGATGGTTGCAGCACCACTATAAGACATGTTGTGAAAAAGATAGCTACTATGGAAGGTGGGCTTGTATAGTTTGGAGATGATATTACCACAGAGATGTAATTCACATGACTTCTAGGTCACGTGCTATTTTCCCGTTATAGACTAATAATAATACTATTGTCCTATTTCTGTCCTAACTCTAACCCTACCTGAAGTCTGTCCACACACTCATCTTATAACAGTATCCCCTTCTCAAGGTTTCTCCTCTGGAGAAACACCTTGGTATTCTCTCTCTCTTTTTCTCTATCTCTTCCAGAATCCACTCTTTCTTCCTCTTCTTACCGTTTGTACTCTTGGCATCACTGCCATGACAATTGGTGTTTCCTTCTTCTCTACTTCTTTCTTCTCTTCTACTGTATTCCAAAAACCATCCATCCCTTTCCATATATCTTCCTCTACCTTCTTACCTTTCCTGGACTCTCTCTTTATCTCTTTCAATATATCTTCTACTTTTTTATCCTTCCACTTATCCTTAAATATCTCATCTACTATTCTCTCCTTCCATTCATCTGTTAGACCCCCTTGGACATATGATACTATTCAATGGATCTTGTCTTCTTCTGTCTTTTCCTTCATCTTCTCCATATATCTTCTATAATCTTCCACAAATCTTGAGACTTTTGTTGAAGTCCCATCGAATATCTGCGGTATCTTAACCTCTTCTTCTTTCAACAATCCTTTTATCTGTACCTTCATTTCTTCTATCTTTTTCTGTCCTTCTCTCAATATCTCATCTGTCTTCTTCTTTTTTTCATCTTTTTTTATCTTCTCTAGTCTAATCTTTTCTTCTTATTTTAATCTTATCTTATCTTCTTCCTTCACCTTTTTTAATCTAATCTTCTCTACTCTTTCTCTCTCGTCTTCTTCTTCTTTTCTCTTCTTTTCTCTATCCTCTTTTCCTGCTATCGCTATTTCTCTCTTTTCTATTTCTTTATCTTTCTTCTCCGTCTCTATCTCTCTCTCTCTAATCTTACTCTCTAACTCTACTATTTTCTTCACTCTCTTCGCCATTTCTTCTTCTTTCTTTCTTATCTCTACTTTTCTTTCTCTCACTATCTTCTCTCTTTCTTCTATTCTCTCTTCTTGCTCTCTCATCTCTATTCCTCTCTTCTCATCTATCTTCTCTACCACTATCTCTCTCTTTGTCGCTATCTCAACATCTCTCTTCCCTATTTTTTCCTTTACTATTTCTTTTTTCACCGTCTCTATTCCTGTCTCTCTCTTCTCTATCTTTTTCTTCTTTTCACTCCTCTCTTTCTTTGCTGTCTTTCCTTTCTTCTTCTCTTCTTGCTTCTTTGTTTCTTTCTCATCTTTCTCTCCTATTATCTTCTCCTTCTTCTCTAACTTTAACTCTGACTTCTCTTCTATCTTTTGTTTCTTCCCTAGGTGGTCTCTTGCCATATGTCCTATACCTCTACACTTGTAACACTGCACCTTCCACTACACTAGGGGGTATCTTCCCTTCAAGATTTCTCCTCCAGAGAAACCTTGCATCTCTATCTCTCTCTCTTTCTCTATCTTTTCCTCTCTCTTCTCTACTTCTCTCTCTTTCTCTATCTTTTTATCTTTCTCCTCTATCTTCTTCTCTTTCTTTTCTCTCTTTTCTTTCTTCTCCTTCTTTGCTTTTTCCTCTTTCAAAATTTCTCTTCTACCCTTCACTACTTCCTTTCCACTTCTCTCTCCTCTCTGCATCACTCTATCCTTCAATTTTTCAAATCTATTCAAGGGCACCCATACCAGTCTCTCTTTCTCTTTCCTAATTCTGTAGTAACAGGCTATATGCCCAAATATCCCACAAACAAAGCATCTTCTCTCTCTGATTGCTCTCTTCCTTTTCTCCTCTTTTCTCTTCTTTGCTTCTTCAATCTTCTTCCCTCTTTCTGTCTTCTTCTTCTCTAACTCCTCTAACTCTCTTCTTCTCTTCACCCATCTCTCCCTTATCTTATTAACATCTACTTTTGCCCAATCTTCCAATTTCATCACTGTCATTCTGTTACTAGTGGTCGTCTTCAAATCTAATCTTCCTACGATCTTTCTTTATTATCTTGCTGTTGACCATCAACAGCAGCAAACACAATCGTTATTATGTTATCTTCTTCTCACAAATCTAATCTCCCAAAATCTTCTTCAATCTATTCTCTCACTGTCAATTGTTACCAGCAGTGGTATTCTTTTTTTTATTCTCTCGCTGTTGATCTAAACAGCGGCAAACACAATCTTGTACTGTCGAAAAACTCTCTCTCATTGCCTTGTCATTTGACAATGATATCTCTTCCTATCTCTCTAACTCTCTACACTATCTACCTACCAACTATCTTTGTGCTAATATCCTATCTCATTATCTAATCAAAATCTAACTATTATCCCTAAGAAGGGAATGCCTAATCTAGGTGCTTCCTTACTGGACAACACCGCTGCTCTGCATAGACAGGTCACAAGGGGATCCTGTAGTACAAGCCTTCTAATGAAATCTATCTAATCTGTCCACAAAAGAGTAATACGACCAATACACGCCTGTGGCTACAGCGCGACTGACTGACCAAGCTTCCTCTGCCTGGCTAGCACTTTCCCTTAAGTCTAGGGCCCAGCTATAGATCTTCTTGACTTTGGGCACACTGCCCACTGTCAAGGATGATATAAGAAGTAAGGAGAGTTCTGTGCTGGATGGTCCTAAAGTGGGGTGTCAAGTTCTACTGTTGTAGCAACCACTAGTTGTAATGACCCTGTAGTATGCTTACTTCAGCAAAGCTCTTATCTGGCTATCTAGTAGTGGGAATTACAAGAGAACTCAACAAGGAGCTCTTGCTGCATTACTATCCTATTTATATAAATTACATGTGGTCTGTGCTACAACAATGTTCTGCTTCTATTCCTGCTCTAAAGGTCTCCTGTCTACCTCATGTCTACTCTGAAGTGACTGTACATCCTGCCCTAACGTCCATGTGTACTACATGTGGTAGCAATGTGGTGAACATGCTTCCTGATGTCATCGTCTAGGCTCTTCTAGCCTTGTAGACCTTTCTAGACTGCTCTAGGCCTATGACATCATTTCACATGACTTCTATGTCATGTGCCATTTTCCCATTGTAAACTAATAATAATACTACTGTTCTATTTCTGTTCTAACTCTAACTCTACCTGAAGTCTGTCCACACACTTGTCTTATAACAAATTGGGTCAAGGAATGCAAATTACTAGCTATAGAAGCCATCAAATTTAATAGACTTTCATACAATGATCTAGATGATTTATAGCAAGTATTACATCAATCATATAATTCAGCTTGAAATCAATCTATCAATTCACAACTTCTTAACAAGATTCTCTTATATCAACAAGTAGTGTGGTCTTCATTCTCTAGTATGGAGTTTAATGATGCTATCAATAAATTGTCAGAATCATAAAAGTTAGATCCAACTCTTAGTTTTATTCTATGATCTTTCTTTCTTATTTCTATTTTTCTTTTATTTTTTATCATCTTTTCATTTTCTATTTTTGGATCTAGGATTGGGGTTAGTGTGACATTACAAGGTCACAGGTCATATATTATAATGGAAAACAGTAGAAAGTTCTAGAAGGAATGATGTGATACAGCATATTATACATATATTAGTCTCAAGATAGACACATAGTCATTTAGAGTAGGCTAATTGTAGTGTAGCATGAACTCTCAGTCTAGGGTATATAAGGCTAGACAGTCCTGTACAGAGTTCTCTATTGAGTTTTCTTGTGATTAACCCAATCCAAGGTCATTCTTTTAACTTAACACTAGTCTTAAGTTTATAACATAAATACAGTAGCTTATTTACTCTAGGTCTAGACCATATCTCTTGGAATTATCTTAAAGAGGTATTAAGCAATGTCAAGTGCTGTTCTAACACTGTCAACATAGTAAATAAATACATTAATCTTAGTTACTAGCTGTCTCACTTCAAGAAATTATTATCTATTATTATTCTGAAACTAAACAAACCTTTGTATGATATCCCAAAGGTCTTTCATCTCATTATTCTTCTCAATATACTAGGAAAACTAATTGAAAAAGTAATAAGCAATAGACTTCAAGTTCACACTATTATGTCAAATTTCATCCATCTGAGCTAATTGTGAGACATTAAGCAACATTTGACAACTAATGCTGGAATCTTCCTAACCCACTTTATACAAATAAGATGGGTAAAGAACCTTTACACAAGTATTCTTGCATTTAACATAGCATAGTCCTTTCTTTCCTTAAATCATCAACTTCTCCTTATAATTCTAACCAAAGTAGGCTTTGACTCAAATATATTCTGATTTTTCTCTAGTTATTTAATTAGCAAATAGACTCAATACATTTGAAACTATTTTACTTTTTCTTTCTTCAGAGCTGATGTTAGTGTTGGTCAAGAATCCACTCTCTCTCCCATCCTCTTTTTTTGATTTAACAATTTATTACACAGGACACAAGAGTAGACCATGGTAGCTACAATGTAACTACATTACATAAGAATGAGACAATATGAAAATGAAAATGAAAAGGAAATGAAAAGAAAAAGGGAGATAAATAAACTGAAACAACTGCTAAACAAGTAGTGAGATCACTTTGCTATGTAATGCCTTCTCTGAAAGAGAAGGAATTTGGGTTATATTCAAGGAAGGAAACAAACTGACTGATAGTATCTCATTGGATTCCAATAGTTGTTAAACCTCCTACAATCATGTAAGATGTAATGTTTTGTTTCTATTGGATACAAACTACACAGACAACTGAAATCTTCTTTAGGGAAGAATCTCAGACAATATTCACCAATTGGAGCATGATTGGTAATTGCTTTTGTAGCTCTTGTGCATAACAAATTTAAATGTCCAAAATGCTTGATCTATGGATCTCCTTTGATATATAAGGATTTGATGGTATTGAGTTCATTGTCTAGTAGATTGAGAAAGTATTTTTCTTTAAAATTGGACATCTGAAAAGATATTTGTCAGTTTTTGATGTAATTATCACATTCTTCCTTCTTGCTGAAGTCCCATAATATCTTACAGGAATAGAGAGGATTGAAGTTGAATTTTTTTGTATTGTAGTCAACCAATATATGAAGTAGTCACTTATTATTGCTTAGGCAATCCCAGAATTCAATGGAATTATTGGAGTGTCTATTGAAATATAATCTGAGGTTTTTAGGAATTGTAATTGATTGTAATTGATAAGGATGAATGGTGGAATTAAAGATTCTTTGAGCTATATGGACAGAGTTGGTAATGATAATGATATAGAAAATGTTAGAGAATTGGATAGCTTGACTGATCCTATATCTGATTGCAAATAATTCTGCTTTAGTTGTAGTAATGCTGATAGTGTGATGAAGTGTCTTCTTGATAGGATTGAAGCAAGAATGAACATGAGTAATGAAAGTAGTGACATTATTTTTGATACTGGCATCTAAGACAATAATAACTGAGTTAGCTTTTCATAAGACTTCAAAAACAATTTTATTGAGTTTGTGAAGATAAATGTTTTTGTTTTTCTTATCTTTGCAGTTTGCTCTATAGAATAAAAAGTGACTAGGAAAGAAGTTAATTAGTCTAGTTCCAGGGGAAATTTTGCTATTTAAGATATTGAATAATGGAAAAGTTCCATTGAGACAATTGTTTATGTTTACAATAAAACTCTTAATTTTGAAGCATTATTTAAAAGTCATATTTTCCAAAGAAAGGCAATAATGACATGCTTCATTGGTATGTTTGTTTTCAAGAATAGATCTGATAGTGTGATTAGATGGAAGAGTGGCTGTTTGTTACAATCTCAAGATCTTAGAGTGGATTAAGAAGAGGAACCTTGTATAAGGTTTATACAAGAGAACTCAATAGAGTTCTTGGTACAAGATATCCACTTATATATACTAACTAAGCAATGGTCCATGCTCTACTTCTTCTAGCCTATCCTAAAGACCATATATTAGCCATAAGGTCAATATGCATTGTGTATATTATATAATGTCATTGTTTCTCAAACCTTCTACCATATTCTATGTGATCATTTCTGTGATCATGTCATCTGATGTGACTGATGTGTGACAGTGTGATTGTTATGCTAAACCCTGATCCCAGTTCCCAAAATAGAAAATAATGAAAAATAAAATAAAATAAAAAAGAAAATCAAAAGAAACTTGGGTCTAAAATTTGTAAGTCTGATACTGTTTTGAGTTGTTGTCTTTTACTAAGTTTTTGGAGATATAAATGAATTGAAAATCAAGCCTGTAGTGGTTTTTATTTCTAAGGAAGGGGAGGTGTAGAAAGTATCTAGTATTCACAAGGCAGCTCAGCATTGTATTTTCCTGAGCTCTTTAAGCAGGTATGAGAGTGGTATTTTATGATAATGCTACAAAGAAAAACTATAGAGTACAATGGGAAGCATACATATTTTATAAAGAAGGTGTTTTTGGTGAGAGAAAAGATCTTGTATAGAGTTTTTAAGTATTTTCATGCATTTGATAGTTGATAATGTTTTATTAGAGTAAAAATTGATGTGTTGTCAAAAAGATAGCTTTCTGTCAAATATAAACCTGGGATAATGCCAGATGTTCTTAGTGTTACAAACTCAAGTCCTTAGCATTGGACAGGCAAATGAACCTTATATTGGGTTAACACAAGAGAACTCAATAGAGAACTCTGTACAGGATAGTCTATCTTATATACTAAAACCTCATGGTCCATGCTAACTACTTCTAGCCTACCCTAAACAACCATATGTTTGCCTTGAGGTTAACATATGGTGCACATGTTATATGACATCATTCTTTTAAAAATTTCTATGCATTTTGTGACTTGTGACTATGTTATCTGATGTGACTGATATGTGACCATGTGATCTGATTACTTTAATCATATTTCTAAGAATAGAAAGGAAGATAATTTAAAAATAAAATAAAATAAAAATAAAATAAAAGATAAAAATAATTTAGAGTCCACTGCTTTCAGTTTTGACACTTAGGTTTGAGGATAGGACTTCTAAAGTAGCTATTATATGCCAAGTCTATCTGTCCAGAAAACACATCCCTGTAGTGACACTCCTTATCAACATCTAATCTAAAAGCCTATCTTCCTTGCAACACACCTGCACAGTAGTGATGCAACAATCTGGAGATTCTGTCTTCCATGATGGAGATACTCCTATCAGACTCAGTCTTCCATGGTAGAGTCATACTTCTGTCAGTGTCTCAACACTGAAACCTCTGCTTAGAGCAATAGAGACTATACTACTAGAACTCTAAGCATCTCTTATAGTATGTACCTGTATATAAGACTAGTAGTTACACTATAATTCACTAGTCTGATAATTGATAAAGATAACTTTTATTGAACTCAATCTCTAGTGTTCAATAGTGACATACCAATCAGTACTTACTTCTATTTTGGACTTCTTCCTTCTATTGGAAATTATGACCATGCAGCAAACAGACAGCACAGCACATAAGCTGAAGCTAAGGCTATTCCACAAGTTTGCATATCTCTGAATCCATCTTATAGACTTTCACCTCTGGTGTGAACTATACCTAACAGTGGCTAAGATCTAGTGAGGATAGATTAAAAAGGCCATGTAATCTGAAGAAATGAAAAACTTTAGATTTTCCATGTTCAATAACAAGCACAAATTGTTTGAGTAAAGAAGAAATAATATTGTAACTACAAAAGAAATTTTGCATTTTTTTCTTCAAAATATTTTTCTTGAGAAATAAATAGACCATTGTCTACAAAAGAAAGGAATGAAACTAGAATTTTTAGGTTTTTTGCTCTTTTTTCAAAAATATGAAAAATAGGTAAAAGATAGAGTATAGAGAGGATTGGAGAAAGTGCAAAGCCTTGACCAATACCTACATTTATACTGAAATAAGAAGAAGTAAGATTGTTTCACCAATATTGTGTTTTCCTATCAATTAAATAATTAGAAAAGAAATGAGGAATCTTTGAATTGAACTTTGCTTTTTCTAAAAATTTTAGTAAAAGTTGGTAATTGAGAGAAGGAAAAAACTGAACTATATCAAATGTTAATGTGCTTGTTTGGAGATATTTAACCCATTCTGAATGGATAAGAAAATTGTCTGCATCTGTAGTAGAGTATTGTTTGAGGTTTTCCAGTTGATTAGGATAGATGAAGTTGTTGGAGATTGCATAGAATTAAAAATGTTTGTCAATGACTTTTTTGATAAGTTTTTCTAAAGTGTTTGGAAGAATGATGGGTCTAAACATTTTAGGAAAGTCATATGACACTTTATTGGATTTTGGGATGATAATAGAGGATGATTCCTTGAAGTGAGTTAGCCAATGACCAAGTGTGATACACACATTAGTGATGTTAATGAAGTTGTTGAAACATTTCTTGTTTTTTATGACTGCTTTCAGATGTTTCTATAAGATGTGATCTAGTCTAGAGGTGGACAAGTTGTTGCATTTATCAATTGCACTCTTGAGTTTCTCATGGGAGAAGGGCATGCAAATTATAGTTGTTTTTGAAGAGATTTCATTTAAGATGCCTGAATTGATTCAACAATCTTGAGCTGAATTGAATGTTTGGTGTAAAGCTTACTAAAGTTTGTCTATTTCAATACAAGATCTTCTGTTGAATTGAAAAGCTTCAGTAACTAGTAATTTATGCTTTTTGACCCAGTTCATAAGATCTCAAGGTCTGTGATTTTTTAAAGTGATTTTTTAAATTTTGTCATTAAAGAAAAGTCTTTTAGTTTTCTTGACAACACCTTTGAATGATTTCTAGTCTCTCAACAATTTAGAAGACCTATAATCCCTGAGTTTGGATTGGCATTCTTTATTCCATCATTTCTTGGATTGTCTAGTGATGTTGACACATTTCAAATATTTGTACCAGGTAATTTCTAATATTCTTGAGTATTCTTGGACAATATACTCTAAAGTAATTTTGTCTGAGATATTTGTCATGTCTATGCTTTTTATAGAGCTGATGAATTCTGTAATGAAATTTTTTTCTTCTTTGCTGTTTTTGATGATAGTACAATGTTCATCTTAAATGAATTCTTTTGTGATAGAGATATTAACAACTAGAGGAGCATGATCAAATATGTATCAAAGCTCAGAAAGGATGATGTGATTATCTAGTTCAATGGAATTTGAATGAAGAAAGCATAGATTGATGACCAAATTTATATTATTGACATTGTTAGAATATTGAGTAAGTACCTGTTGTATAAGTGATGAAAGACTGAGGTTGAAAGAACCTACAATCTTAAATAAAATGTCACTATGAATCAAATAAAAAGAATACAACATGTCTCAATCACTGTCTCTAATGTTAAAATCACCAACCATAATTAAGACATTATGAAGATTAGCTTCAATATTCTTGAGATACTTTAAAGCTGATTGACAATTGTTAGAATAAACATTAATCATGAAGAAAATATCACCATTGTTAAAAAAAGAAAAACAACAGATGTTCTTGTGATTGAATATGTCTTTATGTAAAGAAAAATACAAATGAAAAAGATGAATGTTGATATATGAAATGACTCTTGGATAATCATCAATTTCAGATAACAGTCTCGAAAAAGTAAGCTAATTGGGATGGTTTGAAATGCCTATTACTTTGTCTCCTTTTTCACTAGAAGAACTTAGTATGTTGTGGATAAATGATCATAGAGGTTCTTGAATGAAAAGAGTATCAAAATCTTTGTTAATTTCTAATAAAGTATCAGTGAGAGATTTGTTCTTTTGAACATTCTGCAAAAAAAAACCTTGAAATTCTTCACAATTATATTTAGTTACTGCCTACAATTGAGTAAATTGATTTGTTTCTGTTTTCATGGAGTTCCTAATACTTCTTTAAATGCTATTCCTTGTTGAAGTGGTGCCTCAAGAAAGAGCAAGTGTTGAAGTTAGCTTAGTGATCACCTTTGCAGTTTAGGTATTTGAAGTTATGAAAGCACAGTTTATTTTATTTTATTTTATTTCAAGTTGAGGGAGATTGATCTTAAAATTTGCTTTACAACACCAAGCAAAGTGGCAATAATGTTTAATTTTGTATGATCTGTTGCATTTGACATATCTTGTTGTAACTCAAAGACTTTAGAGTAGGTCAAAGAGAAAGAATCTTTTATTGGATGACACAAAAGAACTTGATAGAGAATTCTGTGCAGAATTATCTACCTTATATACTAAAACTAATAGTCTATGTTCTACTACTCTAGCCTACCCTAAATAACTATATATATAACACATTATATAACATTATCATTCTAGAAGCTTCTACCATTTTCTATTATGTCATGTGATTGTGTGATGACATAACCATGACAAAGTCATAATGTGACAGTTTGAAATGGTAACTTGTAATATCATATTAAACCCTAATCTTAGGTTCCAAAATAAAAAATAAATAAAAAAGAAAAAGAAAAAGAAAATAAATGAAGTCTACTTTTTGCAACTCTGACATACCTCGAATCTTGTGTATAATATGCAAATGTAGTATAACTCTATTTCCAGCAGTTTTTGTACTAGAAGACCCTGGAGTTCATGTTTGCTTCTTATATAGTAGCAATAAAGTTGCTAATGTTGAAACATCTATTGATGAGATATTTAGCTTTAGTGCTGCTTTGAACATCCCAAATGTCCACTCAAATAATTACTATGTCTAAATTTGGTGATACTTTGATAACTCTTGGTTTAAAGATAAGAGTTATATCATTAAAAATATATGTATATGTGTTTTTGATAATAGATTCTACAACATTGGAGCTGATAGAAATATTAGTGTTTTCCATCAAATAAAGAATACCTATGATTTTCAAATAAGATTTGACTGTAGAAGTTGAGGAGATATGATGTCATTCAATTCAATATTATTAACATTCTTGATATAGCTTTCAATAGTGTTAAGATCAGATATTAATGCAACCTTGTTAGTAGTTTGTCAGACACAGTTCACACTGGGGTGGAAGTCTATAGAATGGATTCAGAGATGAGCAGACTTGTGGAACGATCTTGGCTTCAGCTTATGTACTGCACTATATGTCTGCCGTGTGGTCACAACTTCAAATAATAGGAAAAAGTCCAAGATAAGAGTGAGTGCTGATTGGTATGTTACTATTGAACACCAGAGATCAAGTTCAATAAGAGTTATCTTCATCGATTATCATACTAGCGAATTACAGTGTAACTACTAGTCTTATATACAAATTGATAGTATAAAAGATGCTTGGGGTTTCAGTGGTAAAACCTCTATTATCCTAAGTGGAAGTTTCAGTGTTGAGACACTGACAGGAGTAA
>Ga0157364_1001833_pt1 | contig 18841 bp, 6 predicted proteins | sample AttsexASBM2_FD_111476 | JGI IMG/M metagenome (GOLD analysis project Ga0157364, IMG submission 111476) | Fungus gardens microbial communities from leaf cutter ant in Ribeirão Preto, State of São Paulo, Brazil - Atta sexdens ASBM2 | ecosystem: Host-associated > Fungi > Mycelium > Unclassified ...
TAACAAAGGCATTAACACATACATTTGCATGGTACATTCATATTTCTCAATGTTTAGCATTTCGATCGAAAAACATTTTTTACAATATATTCATTTTTCTGAAAAAATGTTAAGCAATCGAATTATCCATTTTTACCAATGTAGATTAACTATTATTTAATCTCGGTTTAATTAGTTCTTTATTCTAATCTTCTTTTTTATAAATTTTTAGAACTAGATAAAAAATAAAAAATAAGTTAAACTAAAATTAAAGATAACATATAATGGGGCAGAAAGAGTCAGTATGAATGTGCTCAAGTATGTTGTTCTCATATTATGTTGTGGAATCAAAGGATTAAGTGTAATTAGAAAAACAATTCTGCAGTGTTCGAGATCCGAATACTATATATACTACTCGCGACATGGGTCCCATCTCTCATGGAAGCGAATGCTGTGCTCACCGCACAAAGTGGAATAGCAGACAGTAATAGATGGTTAGCAATGGCATACGCCGGACAATAGAACATTAAGCCACACAGGATGCTTGCGACGATTACAGTAGATGACAATCCGCGCTCGAGTCGGGTATCAATTTGGCAGCTATTAATTAACTGCTTATCCTCGGCGTATTTATGAGATTGCGGAAACATGATTGCCGGCGAAAAAAATTGCAGCAGATCTTCATCGAAAGTCGCGAGGACGGATTCATCACGTGCCGAATCGTCGTATATTCACTTTAATGCATTCGATATAATGTACTCGATTGTTGTACATAACGCAATCGACCGATGGAATATATACAGAGCACTCGCTATACAGAATGTACAGGACATGAAGGACACGGACGAGGTACTCGACTATAGTCGAACACGAATGTCGAGAATCTAGTCGGACAATGCTCCTGTTATTTTCCGCGAACTGTGTGCGAAAAAAATCGCCTATGCTATACACTTGGATTTTGTCTAGCAATGAAGAAGAATTAATCTCATTTTGTTATTTTGCAAACATGAATTAGACTATTTTTGGCTCATTAAAAAGAAAGTTTATTGTGCATACTTTAGTATTAAAAGAATTGGTAACAAATATAAATTAAATCCATTTTTTCATTTAAAGTCATGAGTGATTTGATTCGCATTCTTGTTTTGAGATGTACTTATTGTATTGTCTTTTTCCAAATAAGGAGACTTCATTGGATTTTAGACTTTGGTACAGAATTTCTTTTTTTCTTGTGCCTCGGTTAATTAATCCAGACATATGATTTTTTGCGTATTGTATTTTATATAAAGTATTTTTACACCATAAAAATCACTGTTACTAATATATTGTATATTAATCATGATTTTTCGATTTACTAATACTTGAAAATATTATAAAAAAGAATGAACTAGACAAATATTTAACATAAACACGTTAAGTAATGTATTATGACAGTATTTCTAAAAAATAAAGATTTTAATTAATAAAAGTGCATATTTAAAAATTCATGAAAAATAATTATTTAAAATATGTTCAACAATATCCATAAAACAGTAATTTACAATAACTTACATTTTTTTTATTCAAGATGCAAAAATATCCCAGATGGTTATTCTCGGATTAAAACGTATCAAAAAGCAGAGTTTGTGTATAGAGTAAATATAATGTATAGAGAGATGATATTGTATGATAGATACACAATATGTGTTATGTAAACGGACAATGCGTGCATAGATGTAAGCGATTGATTTCAGCCGGTATATGTAGTCGACTATTATATTAGTTTACATCGATCCTAAATGATGAAGCGTTCTAATTTGAAGGATTAAAGCTCTTATCTTGATATGAAGAATTGTCCTAAAAATGCGATTAATTTTCATCGGGGAGTTGTGTGTGTGTGTGTGTGTGTGTGTGTGTGTGTGTGTGCGTGTGTGTGTTTAAAGTCTATCAATGAAAAACAACTTACCCCAGAAAAATTAATAATACCTTTAAGTAAATCATATTCATCGACCGGAATAAATCGCGAAACCTCGGATGTTCTATAATATAAAGATTTTCGTGCGAACAAGTTTATAAATTTTAGAAATGCAGATTAAAAAATTTTTATCCAAATGTAATACTTAATTCTCTTAATCCTATTGATGAAATTGCTTGTTAAAATATTTCAACGATGAGTATAATAGCTGTCACGCAACATAAAGCGATTAAAATAAATTTTTACAAATAACAATTACTTCTCATACAAATCTTTAACATAACGAATTTTGTATATTTTTATCAAAAATAAATCAAGTCAAATCAGTTAAGCAGATAATAAGAGAAGCAAATAATGATTTCTAAAAGCAGTTACTTCTTTCGATATTATTCTTATTTTTCTATGTAATTTTTATGTAAACGTATTAAATCGAAAAAACTCGGAAATTTATATTTCCAACAATGCAAAAATCGTAGCAAGATACAATGTTAAATGGAACATGCTTTTAAACTATTTAAGAAGTGATTCGATGTGATAGTGTATTGTTATCTGAGAGAAGGAATAATAACAAACATTAAAATGACAAGATACATGCCGAAGGCAGTTTTCCAGTGACCGTATTTTCCATCGACGTCGGCTATCATATCGAACGCTTAAATGGGTAACGTTCCCATTAATTCCCGTATCGAGCTGCAATACTCGAAGCGATTCACCCCTTGTAATTCAATGACGCGATGGCAGTGAGACAGGAGGGATGTAAAATTGATTCGGAATTGATATAATCATCAAAGTTAGACTTATGGATGGAGATGCTAAGAGACTGGGAAATCTAGGAAAGAAGAAGAAGGAAGGAAAGAGAAAATAGAACTGGCGAAAGAGAAGTCTTGAGGCAAACGCAAGGAATGATAAAGGGTATGAGAATCTGTTCTAGGTGGATGAAACTTTTCGTGCAAGCATGAATCAGAGTACCTATAGGTGGTTTGTTCGAAAAGGGTGAAAGGAATAGAAGGTAGCAGACGGGAAGGCGGGGAAGATGGCATCACTAAGGTAAAACCGCTCATCCGCGCGAAGGGATGATCGATCGAAGCAGGTAACCGAAGTCAAGCTTTTTGGCTTTTCGATCTTACCGTGTAAATTAATTGCTTTTAAAACCACCGACGATTGACGGCTGACAGGTATTACAGGTGTTTCTAAAGGGATGCTGTCTGCTTTTTCATCCTTCTTCCTTTTCATATTTGTTACAGTTTATCTTAAAGTAGTGCATTTTACTCGCATAACCATTCTTTGTCATGTAATCATTCAAAGATATGAAGATTTGCGAGATCTAACAAGATAATTTTAGTTGAATAAGAAACGTGCCACTCAGACACGAAAAAATACCAATGCGATTAACTTTAACCGGAATACTCATTCTGTCAGTAGAAAAATATGATGCAAGTTAATATAGCGTGAGTGATGCATTTCATCTCGTAATCTCGTTTCGCGGAAAAATATTCAGAAGACAGGAAGAAGCGTAGAAATAATGTAAAACTGCGATATTGTTGCCATAATATGAGAATTATGGCAATTTTTAATAAAAATACATAATTCTATGCTTTTCAAAATTACAACATAAAAATGTTATTCATAATTTAAATAAAAAGACCAGTAATTCTATACGTCTCAAATTTTATGTAAAAATGTTTCATAATTTATTTATTAGATAAAAAGATCAAAAAAAGTTACAAACTTCTTTTTATTTCGTCAAAGAAATATATTTTTAAAATGTCCTATATTTTTTTTTATCAATAGATACAATTCTGAATCAATATAAATAAATCCATATTATACAAATATTAAGAATGAAATAAATCGTAACAGTTCCGATTACTTTTGTCAAAATAAATACTACAAAATACTTCCTAATTTATATTAGACTTGGAATTTACAAAAAAATAAACGCTTGATTCTAAAAATTTAATTAATACGCCTCGCTAAGATGTGCTTATAATGGAGCTTCGTTAAAATAAAGGAATGAAAGTTTTTACAAACATTATCAAAGTAATCAACAATCCGACATGGTCGTTATTGCCACCGGAAATTCCGAGACCGACATTAAAAATCCATTAAGCGTAATGGTGGCAGATCTTGTATCCACAAATCGGTGACTTTTAACTTAACGGATGTCAGGGAAGCTGTATTAGAATAGGTATCGCGCGCACGAGGGTGAGTTTTTGAGATTACAGTAATTTTTGCCAATGATCCTTACTATGAGTAAACGGAATGTGCCGGATCATCTACTCCTTATTTCTTCGTGAAAAGGCTATCTAATGTTAGATATTTTTCAAGTGGCAAGAAGAATTGGAAGCAATTTATCAGAATGTCCGCGAATTAAATTGCTGACCCTAGCTAACAGCTAGGATGAGTCAATATATTTTTCGCAATCTTCGTTTCTTCAAAATTAATTCCAGTCAAAACAAAAAGCGAAGAGAAGAACAATATAAATTATTATAATTAAGCCAAGTTTATTAGAATGTTAGACATTGTCGATATTATTCTTGAAGAATTATGCATTTTTAAAAGTTTATAAGAAATTTATTTTATTACTTGTTTTATTAATAAAAGCTTATTAATAAAATGATGGTTGATCCATCATTTGCCTTTAATTATACGAATTCTATTCTAGTTAGAATAGTCATTCAAGACTTAAAGTTATCAATGAAGTATCATACCATTCTTCAGTATAAAACATCCTTCAGTTATTTACATAAATAATATTGGAAGAGGAAGTTTTTTTCACTCTATTGTCTAAAATTGTTTTCTTCTGTTTTCTTTAAAACTTTATCTTTGATTAAATGCAATCGCCTAATTTAAATATTGTTTATAGTTTTAAAGAGCAGAATAAAAAATAGATTTCCTCCAATATCTTTTTTAGCAATTAGATGTGCTAGAAGAATAGTATAATATTGCACTATAGTAATTGCTACACTATAATTCTAATCCAATAAGAATCTGTATCAAAGACAATTGATGAATCAAATTCTTATTATCAAAATAAATAAATAGTATATATTTCTTAGGTGTTGATATTATTTTCTACCCCCTACATGTAAGTAAAAGATTACAAAAATAAAGACATAAATTAAACGAGTAGATATGTGAGCATTAAGATAAGTGACAATGAATGCATTCAGCAACAAAAAGCAACTTTGGAACTGTTGTAGAGTTCTTTAATATGATTGGTCTTATCCTTAGTTCCTCATTGGATCTAAATGTATAAACCAATTATATTCAAGAATTTTACGACAGTTATAAAACTACCTTTTCTGCTGAACGCAATAAAAATACTGAGAAATAATAATAATGTACTAAACACGCCTACTTGTCTTCTTTGCAATTAATTTTCGAATTTTTGATTAATAAACGCAGGTTAAACTGCTTCTGACATGGAGTTTATCACATGGACTACTTTCTGTGCAAAATGATCCGGCGTATGCACTCGAAAATTCTGCCAACAACTGACTGCAGGTAAGTAGAGTAAAATATGCAGAGTCCTTATAAGCAGAGATACTCCGTTGGAAGATATTTCGGGCATGCATATCGCCCACCAAACCGTATGTAAAAGAGTTAGATACCACTCTCATTGAAAATTGCATGATGCAAACGGCGAAACGAGTTCGAGAAATGATGGCGATCGTTAAACTTCTCAGGGTTAAAACTGTCAGAAGCAGTAGCAATTTTAGCGCTGTCGAATCGCGTACGTGAGTCATTAAAATAGCGCAAGTGCGACGCCTGCAAGGATTGGCCACTGGTATTAATTATACGAAACAATTTCGCTAGACTAACCCATTTCATTAAATTTGTCTCTTTCGGTTAATGTATCGTTTCAATATTTCACACAGAAACAGAAACTCTCTCAATGCAAAGAGATATAGATCAAATATTTGCTTAATGTAAGAAAATTAATAATAATAGCTATATTTTTATCTTGTATTATTTTAGTATAACGATTGTTAAAAATAAACATTTCTATCTTTCTTTAATCTTCTTCAACATCATTTCAAAATTAATGCAATTTTGTTCTGTGTGTTCAAAAATACATAGTAAAACTAAAATGACTCATTTTTATACTAAAATTAAAATCTAAGAAAAAAATTTATTCAAATTCGCGTATATATAAATTCGTATTATATTTTAAGATTTTTTGAAATTATTCGCAGAACAGATTGTCGCTGTTTTAGGGTTTACTATATATACCTATTGTCTTGTTATATTTTTTAATAAGTTTGCGGTCTCCAATCTTTATGCAAGCAACTTTACATGATGAGGAAGAGAGTAATTCAAAGCAATTCAAATAATTGTACGACGCAGCGCTTCCCACGGATATCACGAAAGTGACGAACAAATTGGACCAACTTAATAGGATTTAGATACGTAAGTTAGGATTTGGATGGACTGGGATTAGATTAAATTTACCTATTCACCTAGCGGCACGTGGTAAGGTGAGAAGAGTGAGCAGGGAATGTAGGAGTTCATGCAGACTGGGCGACTGAAAACGTCGGGATACCGTGGTTAACTTGGCGCAAATTCAGACGGTCACGAAGCACCCACATAGTTCAGCATCAGTACCGGACTGGCATTATTACCAGCCACGGAAATACGTGCCGGTGATATAGATTACCGATATCGCCGTGATTCGATGAGCCACGACGAAGATTGTGTGTACGATCGCCAACACACTTGGAACACAGAATTTTCCCAATTACAAATTCCCAATTTCCAATTTACAGCATGATAATTATTATGATAAACTCTTTTTTTATGACAATACAATGACGCGCAATAAAAGCGTAATTGTGTTTAACATTGCGATTAAATTGTGTTCTAATATAATAACTAAATTTGTTCTGGTTTCTTTAGATATTAATAGCTGTAAAATATACAATGAAAACAAGATTATTTCCATTAAAAATAGAAGTGTACTCTAAAATGTAATTAAGAAATGATGACAAAAAGTCCTCAATTTTTTAATATAAGTAAGCACTTTAAACATTCAAAATAATTTTTGTAAAGTTTTATTGCACAGATTAGTTATTCCATAAATAAATAAAATTTATTTGGTTATTAAAAATTAAAAATTTTTTAATAATAAATAAAGTACACTAAATATACTACAAAATGTTGTTAAGAATATAATGTTAGTCACAACTTTTATTTAAAATATTAATATTAGCATAATTTCAATTTATTTTGCAGGGATTGTACGAGTGATATTTACATCCTTAATTCGATCACGTTTATTATTGATGATTCACGCTTTTTCATTTAGATCTCAGTCTACGTATCAGCATGTACAAAAAATATAAATATCAAGACAGAGCATCAAGCAAAATAGATTTACGTTAAAATTCTGGTTTTGTTGTTCCTATCAGATGAGTTTCGTAATCAAATCGGCCGAATCGAAAGTTGATATTGGAGAAACTGTTAGTTATAGACGCTAACTCTACGGATTGCATTCTTTCTGTGAGAAACCAAATACCATGCCAAGCTATAATCTCAGAACCTTGGAAAGCGCAAAATTAAAGTAATCTCTGTACGTACATCGGTAGTTGTGCCGAACATGCGCTTTATTTGTTAAATCGGCATACTGCCAAGCGTCGGTTTAATGTATTTAATTTTCAGAAGCTCTTCCAATTGCTTAGACTTTTCAACCATTTTTTCCATTTTTTTTAATTCTCGTCTCTGTATTATCTAGCCCGGCGCTTACATTTGATTATGCTCGACTACAAAAACAGCACTTGCCTTCCCCTCATTTTTTCGATAATTTGAGATTTGCATGCGGTGAGCACGCAAATTAAACCGTGAATTAGAATCCGTAGTAGCGAGAATAAGATGATGGCAATCTCGCGAATGGCTAATTAGCACGATTTCTGTTTCTTATAAATTTTTATGCAGTAACGATACAATATAATATGACAGATAAAATCGAATAATAGAGTTGCGTGCTGAACATTATAATAGTTTTGAAAAGAGAGCGGTGAATCGAAATTTACAAAAATTGAAGATAAGTTTAAATGAAAGTTATCATACACACACATACACACATGTAAAAATAAAATTTTTCATCCAAACGGAAAGTTTCAGGTACTTCAACTTTCCCGTATTTACAGGCGCGGAAGTTTCGGAAGTTAGACCAAAGTTCCAATGTCGAAAACTCTCGACGACATTATTTTAGGTATTACAGTTAGTGCCTCAATACCGCAAATACGGAAGAATTTTAATTTAAACTTTTATATATTGGACAATATAAAGAGTGTGAAGTCCTTTCATTTTTATAAATTTTATCATGATTGTCTTTTTTTCTATTGTCTTTTTTTTTAATATAGAAAGTCAATTTTCAATAATTTGCAACTGTTCATCATATTTCGCTTCGTACGACCACGATAATTCAAATTTTTAATAACATTCTACTCTGATCTCTTCGAAGAACCTTAACTTTTTAAGTGTAGAGCGTGTCTGAGCATTAAACTGCACGTAATGCAGAGAAGAACATCGGAAAGAAGCATAAATTCATCGTTTACTGCAATTTTATCTGACGGAGTCTTCTATTTGTAATATACGCGCGAGATATACTGTTAGATATATATAAAAAAAAAGCTATGATAATCTCCTGAGTTAAATTACATTTTATTATTTTTAATTTCCATGTGCATCAAAATGCAAATCAATTATTTGTGTGTGATTAATCTCAAACTAAACAATATCCATAACGTATACATTTAGTAAAAAATAAATTAAATTTGAGTAAAAATAAACCAAATTTAATACACTGTGTTCAGCAGAAAATTTCAGCAGAGAAAACAGCTTTGCAATTGTTATGAAATTCTTTAATAAGATTGGTTTTAGTTCCTCACTGGATCTAAACGTATAAACCAATCGTATTAAAGAATCTTACAACAGTTGTGAAGCTTTTTCTGTTGAATGCAGCCATTTGACTGAACTCTTTAATTCCATTATTTCTCTATAATTAATGACATATTAATTAAGAACACTGGCAATTTATAGAAATGATTAAATAAATCAAATTGAGTATAATCTAATTATGAATTTAACAGTGTGTGATACACTCGTAATATTACAAAGCTGATATGTAGCGTACAAGAAGAATGCAGTGACAATCGTTAACGATTGAGACTTTCGTCACATGGAAAGACAACTGGAAGATTCTCATTTGTCTTCGCCATCTCACTGAACCCTCGCTTCGTTACTACATATATTACATACGAGTATATCCTATGAAGCTGAATATTCAGTCAAGAAATATCGAATAGCACGATTCTTCTTTGACATGTCAAGAGTGCGTTTAGATGAATAATTTAAAAATTATGCGATACTTTCTTACTTCTTTGTTCATATATCTTCTAATTGCTTCTACCGCTCTTCGCAAATCAGTATCAGAATTTGAGTACCGCTTGCAGGGAACGAGGTGAAACGAGTGCGGAAACAGAGATACCGCTTGAGAATACCTCTTTATCACGCATGAGCAAACTGTGCTAATATATATCGTGTATCTTATAACTTCCCGTAAGAGTACGTAAGATACTTAGAACTGATTAGGTTCCTGGCGCGGAAAGATGTGCAATGTTGAAGGCGTTGATGCATGCTTTAATAGAATATTTGTTTACTGCAAAAAGTAAACTTTCTTAGTCTAATGTTAAGTTTTGAGAGCATAGTTTGTTCTTATAAGTTTAGCAGTCTTTATAGAATGTCGTAATCTGAATACGTAATTACACATGTTAAATTTCCATTAAACTTGTCACGTTAACTCCTCTTAAAAAATTTTAGGAACTTTACAAATAGAAGAATTATACAAAAATGATGAGCAATGTTTTTTTCAGATAAGGATTTTTTATTGTTATAAAATTACATCATCTTAATCCACAATCTTTTGTTTACTTCTCTGCATAATTCTCTGCATAATTTCTTTATGCACATTTTTCCTATCTTTCTATAATATATATATTTTAAATATATAGTATTTTAAATATTGTCTTGTAGTAGAATTTTTAAATTAATAAGAGAATCGTGTTTCTGAAAATTTGCATAGATAATCAAATGTAAATAAAATAATCTATGAAACTTGCATACGTGAAGTTAGCATCTCATCTTTTGACACCGCAAGTTTTGATATAAGTTTCATTGGCATCAGCAATAGTTATTTAAAAAATAACATTTGAACATTTGAAGTGCTAACTCCCAGCACCTCAAGAAAATCAGTATCATAATAAAAAATCAATTTAAACTATGAAATTTTATAATTCTCAATGAGTTCTATAGTTCTTGAAACTTTTATATTTTTGATAATGTAAATATATACCTTCTTGATTACTCTACTACTAACATAATTGCGAACAGAAACAGATAATCTGTATATGGATTAACGTATTTATGAAAGATGCAGTTGTTCACTATACATCTGCTTCATCCTGCCAAGATTCAACAACAAGGTGAAATTACTCACTAATTACTCGCTTCCCAACTGATTATTGAAGACATCACAAACGGTATATATGATCATGTACGTATGATCCCTTGGAATACGTTATGAGAAAGAGAGAAAGAGAGAGAGAGAGAGAGAGAGAGAGAGAGAGAGAGAGAGAGAAGCCGCCCTGGGGATTTCCTCAATCCAACGTAATCGGTGAATTCAAATCAAACACTGTATAGGATAACCAGTACAGGATACATGCTCCAATGAGCATATAGCACACAATCTGAATATATAATACAATTTCTACTCGGGCCTGTCCAATACTCTATTTATTTATTTAGATAAAATATTAGAAATATAATTTTTTAAATAAATTATTAAAATATAATGACATCGAATACTAAATAAATCTCAAACAATGACACAATAATGATAAAAAATAAAATTATCTCTATCAAAATTCATTAAAAATATATCACTATGTATGAATATATTAATATTATTCATAGATAATTTGTAAGAAACATAAATTAACTTATACATTGATTTGTTATCAAAAAAATAAGCCAATATTTATTTAGCAATTAAAAGAAGCAGTTGTTAATAATGACTTTTTAAAATTCATCAATATCACACATTGTAAAAGGTTATTTATTTTAAAATTTATTTCTGGTGAACTTTGTTATTGTAAAATTTAATAGCAAAATTTGTTGCAAAAGACACACTGTTAAATGTAATTTATTTAGTATAAATAAAGGGAAAACAAATATTTTGTTAATAGAAAATCGTTGCTGAAAAATTTCGTAGACAATGCTGCGTTTTGTTACGTTTTAAGATATGTTTATAATATTTTTAATGTTTATGTATATAGTCCTGAATATCGTTCTCTAAATAATTATCTGCTAATGTTAAGTTGAACCGCACAAATAGTTCAAGTTTTTTATTTCAGCGCTTTCTTGTGTTAACGTAAATAGTAATTGTCAATCAAAAAATATTTATTGATGCAGCATACAAATTCATTAATCGCTATGTAATATGTATATCTAAAATCTAATAATGCAAAGCACGACAATATGAATATTTATTGTCTATTTACACAAATACACACACACATTGCACTAACATGATCAGAAAAAAAAAGTAGTCGTTAAATGAAATGCATATTTCTGCAAAGTGATTGAATGAATCATGCACCAATGAGTTTTTCATTATCAATATGCTCGAAGGAAGTTGAGAAAGTTTTTTTAAATAGGATTTTCTTGAAGCGCGTATAATTTCTCGGGAAATAAATATCGCAGCTCACGAATTTAAACCGTGAAATATTTTGCGTTGAAAATATTTCTTCATTACGATTTCTGATTTACAAGCAGCGCGTGTAATCATTAAATATAGAAATTTGTGATATAATATTCCTTAAATTTCTCTAGTAAACCAAATAAATTTATGTAAGGATATAAATATCTAGTATAACATAAAAATCAAGATTTTAACGTTATAATTTCTTCTTTCAGATGTAAATTCTGATTTTTGTGATAGTCTATATCTTCACAGAAAGGATTTCCGATAAAGAGATAAAAATATTCTTGACGTACTTAAATTCATCACAACTTTATACAAAGTAAAGTAAAATAATATTAAAATTAATAATTCTTATTTTCCTCCTTCGAGTTAAATAAGATCATTGTATTAGAAATAATATAAATTTAAGTTCAGAATTTTTTATATTTAGAAGAAATCTTTATCTAATATTATATATCTGTGTAAAGTTGGCTTCTAACTTTTGAAAAAGTTAACTTTCTATAATTTATTCGTTTGCACATGTATGCACATTTCGAATTCTTATTTGCACACTTCTGGTAAAAATGTTATTAAAAAAAAAACAATTTTATGGGAACTAATTTCACACTACTAGTTCTCCACAAGTAAATTAAATTTAACTAGTCTCTCAATAGATTTTCGTTTGCACATTCCGAAAAAAGTTGATTTTTTATTTGCACATCTCAGATAAAAAGTTATTAACAATTAAAGTATCGAGGGCAGTCGATATTTTGAAATGCGTGAATGAAAATCTATCGATCCATATGTTGTCTTGAGCTAGTAACAATTGTTCCTATATTCTATCTTATGATTACGAAGAGTAAAAGCACTGGGTCTGGAAATCTTTTTTATACTGTAGCATCGAAGATTCACCTACAAAATTTATCCAATTAATTAATAGAATACAGTGAATTTCTAATACTGTTTATAAATCGAACGGATCAATATAGTTGAATAGAATCTGCGTGAACGCTCGATTTCACTACAAAGATCATCTAAGCTTTGTCTAACGCAGCAATTTCCAGTCTCATCAAACTAGTTCCGTGCGAACTTCCTCCGACAATTCGGCTGAGCGACTTAATAAACGGTGGAACGTAGAATTCTTATATAACTCTCTACAAGGAGAGTTATATAAGAATTCTACGTATTCCGTTATGAAACATCGGCGTATCCTTCAAAGGATTTCTAAACGACGTCTCTCGCGTCTTATTGTAAGCTAAGATGCACCAGTGACTTCGTTATTAACATCCGCATGTGTGTTCATACTCATTTCACAGAAGGTAGGGTAGGTAATATTACGAAAACTAAAGTACACACTCTCGTGGCACAATGTGTGTTACTGTGTATCACAAAGGGTAAAAGGTGTATACTTGTAGATAAGAGACACGGCACAAACTAAACTCATTCCCGACAGAATATATGCGTGAATTTGTAATCACGAAACAAAGATAATAAACAAAGAAATTAAAAGATACTATTGCTTGATTCAGCAATTTATATTTTCACGATATTAAAAAGAAATAGCAAACTTCTTCCTTCTTAAATTTCTTCAAAAATTGCATATTTAAATATTTTTTTAAAATATATGTATTTAAATATTATGTTAAATGTTCAATAGCAATTTCAGTAAATAAAATTTAAATAAACTTGTCACTACGTAAAAAAAAAGTTAAACATTTTTTTCCTCTTATTTTTTATCGCTCCAATTTCTAATTTAAAAATATAAATTGTACAAATACGTATATATTTCACCAAAATAACCACAGCTTCGAAACATTAATCGCCTTGAAAGTTCACTTCGCGCGCGAACTAATTATTCGCAGGGAATGGTCACGTTTTCTCTTGGTACTTGTCACCATTTCGTTTCAAAGGATAATAACGCGACGATACACGGCTGTTCGAATTCCATGAATGGTAGTAAGGTGGCCACAAAATATTTGCACATTGCAATAAACGAGCATCGAACACTATTCGCTAACTAACATTCGTTATTGTGAAATATTTAATTCACGAGATAAATGTCTAACAAGTATTCCTTACATTTCACATTAATTTAAATAAATGATCCGTATTATCACACATTCACGTAATAATTATCAAAATATTTATGTTATTTTAATTTAGAAAATAAATGAAAAGAAAGTAAATTAATATACATTTGTTGTACTTGATATAAAGTTATCAAATCCGGGGATAAATTTAAATTTTTTTGCACAATACGCTGACATAAGAAAAAGCAATTTGAAGAGATAAAGAAAATTAATAACATTATTAATCTAATTCTAACAGTATTTTAATCACGACAATTATAAAAATACAGGCTACTTAACTTACATTTTTTGCAATACTGTTATAAAATACTGTTAAATAATAGTAACGTCATCACGAGTATTTTTATTTACGTAAATAATAACGTTTCTGATAATATTTTTAAAGCGGGTATTTATTTCAGAGATGCGAAAGGGTTTGTAGGTTATCGTCGTGATCCATTACTAATGCCAACGTTTCATAAACGGCAAGAATCATGAGATGTTGATATTAACAATGGATCACAACACGGTGATAATCGCGAACACTTTGGCATTTCTAACATTCTACTACGCTTTATGTTATAAGTGTAATGCATCAGCGTTGTAGTACTATGTACCTAGTTCTCAAATATATAATAAAAATAATCCGTAAAAAAGTGTATAAATATAATAATTGCACTTATAAAAAAGCAGTTACTGCAATTTAGAAGCTGCGATTTTGACAAATTTATCCTAATAACATTGTTTTTGTGTGAATCATTCAAGAATGACAAATTCATGCAGGAATATTCATGGGAAATCGTGGACATTTAGGGGACAAACTTTTCCCGGAGATACAAAGTTCAATCTGGGAATTGTCCTTAAAAAACAGGAAATCTTAATTTTATATATATATATATTTTTTTTAATTGCTTAATATTTAAATAAAGTTTATACAGTTTATCATTATAAAAGGAGAGATTACTTCTATTCAGAAATAATGTAAAAAGTGAAGACAAAATCTAGGATGAAATCTAGAATGCGTAAATCTTGGAAATAATTAAGTTAGAATATGCAGATAAAATGTTTAACGTAACTGCAGCAAGGAGAACTTTTTGAAATTAGGACAAAAAACCGGCAACGGCTTCTTGTACAGGGTCTTAATGAATCCAAGAACAAGGTCCTAATAATTTATTTGTTACAAAGTTTTAAATAGATAGTGATTCTTTTGGGACTCGTAAAATCAGATTAAGACATTTTACCTTGAGTGGAAGATACCATGCAAGTGGCAATAAAATAAACAGGACACTAAAATATATATATATATATATATACAGGAATCTAAAATATTAATTAAAGTACACTGTTTAACCTAGAGTAATAATAATTCAAGATAGTAATAATGAAATTTGAGTGCCTCGCACTACAATAATTTAATATGTAGATTCAGATTTTACGTTATAAAAATATTTACAATATGGATAATTTATTTAAGTTACGAAAAAATATATCTATATAAAAAATATAAAAAATACATAAATATATCCACAAATAAATTTTTTATATCTGTCTAGTTTTACACCTGTATAAAATAATAATAAATAAAATTCATGGAAAGAAAATTATTAGATATAACAAATTATTAGAAGGGTACGATAACAAAATGAAGTAAATATTTCAAGCTCGTGATTTCTATCAAGGAAAAATTATCTCTTTCTCGAAGCGATCGATTCATTCGCGCACTTTTTAATGAGCATGATGGAGGTTGCAGTCACTGTCATTGACGACCGAATCCGACATTTAACGACAATTGACGTATAATCTTATCATTATTTTTTCATTTTGCAATCGTGCTCTTTCTATCTGGAATTCAACATTACCAAGACAATACCTCTCCGCGCTGTTTATCATGTACGACACGTCGCGATGAATGTGCCCGTAGATCCCATAATCTCTGATTGTCGTGGCAGCTATTGTGTGGATTATGCATGATCTTCTACCAGGAGAATTTAGGAAACATGAGGCTTGCGGAAATCTGCGAACGAGCTTTATCGATATCGCCTTTAACGTACAAAAAAAATCTTGCGTATTTTCGAATTTTTCCGATCAATATTACATTTTTACAGCTTGTAATAAGATAAATAAAATAATGCACACTACTTTGGTGCAAAATAAATAAATAAAATACGACATTCTATTATATTACATTAATTTGAGGAAACATTTAATTTCGAGTCAGAGAAATTTCGTGGAATTGTGCATCTCACGTTTTTATATGCAGATTATATTAGCCATAATTCTTCACGGACGTGCGTGCACAAATGTTGTTTATGGTCGCTATTCTATGACGAATGTGTTCTACTAAATCCTTAGTAACATGTGCCAAAAAGAATTTTATGACGTAAACATCATTTATAGGTTTATAAGTTCCGTGACGATCGAAATTTTTATCAAGCTGTGAAATTATTTGTAATCGGATTATACTCGTAGATTTATAGAATCAGATGTCACTGTTAAAAATTTTTTTGCAAAAATACTTAGGAATATTTATATATAAAACATTTATGTATACAGAATATTTCCTGTGTAAAAACATATTCTGTGTGAAGATTATATATTATACAATATTTTATAAATTCTTAAACAAAGTGTTACTTTAGGCCTCAGTAAGCCTGAAAGCAATCTCATGCGGCTTTACTATGGTTGTCACTTTCGAGATGCTATTAAATTTTTTGTAAGTCAAAATGTTATATAAATCAAGCATCTTTTTATTTATTCCATTCACCGTTTGCGATGTTCAAACGTGCAGAGGGTACTGCTGACACTCAGAAATGGAGTGTCGGGGCAACCACTGACGACACAATGTGAAATTTATTGGCCGCGTGTGCAGATTCTTCAAAGAGAAACGTGTTGGATTTAAAATTTGCTCGTACATCACATCCATGGCGAACTGCTAAAATTATTGAAGTCTTCTTATAGAGAATATAAAGAACATAAAAAAATTTATTTATATGTATCAAAATAGGTCTTTTAATGCGTAAAATAAGAGAGAAAAATTATATTCTTGATGAATGTAATTTATATTGATTTATTCCTTTTTCAAAACAAATTCAAGTTAATTACAACACAAAAAGTGGTGTAAAATTTATTCGTAGTAAATTTATAATATAATAATATGGCTTTTATATGACTTTTAGCGTGAACATTGCATTAATTTTCCTTTGCATTATTAATAACTGCATGCAAATAGATAAATTAAATGTTTGGCGCAATATTTAAAGGCAAAATTCATCAATGTTTACGCTAATGATCTTTTATCACGATGATTCTAATACATATTCATAATTGACTTGCATGCTTACAACGTCATTTGATCAATTAATATTCATTGATTCGTATTTACTTTATTTTAGCATTGTCGGCGCTATTTGGATTTTCTTAAAAAACGATGCGGAACTTTCAATCGAGTTTCTGTCCGTCAAGTGTCTAACGATCCTTCTTCTCGGAATCGTAACTTTACCAATCGTGTTCGAAAGACATTAAAGCGAAACAAAGTTTAGCTCGTCTTTTTTAATCACGAACTTTTGGAATTATTTACCTTTTATTATCATTTATTAATTTATTTCATTATACAATCTATGTTACAGAACATTATTCGCAACATACTGCTAAATGTAATAAGAAGAACGAATTAAAATATTAAACATAAAATATTAATTTTAATTTAAAAAACGTATACTGAACTTTTTAAGACAAAAATGTTAATGCAAAAATGTTAAAATTTTATTTAACATTTTATTTTTAACAATAACTGGATAAGTTTGTTAACCTTAAAACGATATCGATATACATAAATTTTATGTACGAATGAGTCATTCCACAGTCATTTTACAAATGTAAGATTAACTTTAATCTTGGTTTTCAATTTTTCCTTTTCTTTTTTTAATTCTAAAATTGGAAAATAATCTACTAAAAAAAAAGTATGTATACTTAATTCGAAATCAGAGCTAAGATTTTTCAGTGCTAAACTAATTTTATTTTTGATTAAATATCTAAATGAACAACCGCCGAGATTGTCATTGCGTGAACTCAAAAATTCCGAAGCTCTTAATGTAGCGGATTTGATCTAATTGATCTCAACTTAATCTCATTAATTATCAAAACTACTTACAGAATGGAACCTATGAATAATGAATAGACATAACGGAGCGGTAATAATTAATCGAATTGTACTGGAGAAATTGTTATTATAATTAGCCAGTATAATTTCGTGCAACACGTTTGTCGGACAACAATTGCTACGCAACGACTAATCGTAAACCGATATTAATGTATGTATAGCAATATGCGACTCAAATCGATGGGCAATTGAACAACGTGTGCACTGCATTAAAACGAATGCATTGTTCAGGAAAATGGCTTCAAATTCGCATGATGGATCAATACGCGATTTATATGGCACACCTTCGATCTTTCCCGTTCGAGAATGAAAGCGTCTCTTCGTCCAAATAAATCTTGAGTAATTTTCGACCTTTTGGAGCGACCGAATCGAAAACGACATGGAGAGGATAGGGGCAAAAAAGTCGATTATTATGAAGTGAAGACGCTTTACACTCTTGGCAGAAAAGACCCTACTTTAAGCCTGGTGATTATCATAGAAAGGCAATTTCAGTCTCAAACGAGACTGCAAGAATAAACGCGCAATTTCGATGGCGCACTCGAAGTCTCTCGAAGTTTGTCCCGATTTATGTTTCTAAGCTCGCTTGAGCGAAACGAAAAACGAACGTGCACGTAAGCTTTTTGTATTTTATTAAACTTATGTTTATCGGTGAAAATTATTATTAAAAACTTTTGAAAAAGTATTTCAACTAATTTCCCAACTGTAAACGATCAAAAATATTTATTTCTCATTTCGGTGCTGAGCACTGTAGCAACATATTTTTTTGTTATTTATATGTATTATATCATATATTAAAATGCTTTCATTTTAATTGTATATATATATATATATATATATATATATATATATATATGTTTATATATCACTCTAAATTCTTTGAAGTGAATCTCTACTCTAAAGAGAAAAAATTGAGCTAATATTAAAAAAAAAGAATAACA
>Ga0157364_1001834_pt1 | contig 18826 bp, 6 predicted proteins | sample AttsexASBM2_FD_111476 | JGI IMG/M metagenome (GOLD analysis project Ga0157364, IMG submission 111476) | Fungus gardens microbial communities from leaf cutter ant in Ribeirão Preto, State of São Paulo, Brazil - Atta sexdens ASBM2 | ecosystem: Host-associated > Fungi > Mycelium > Unclassified ...
CCGATGCAAAAAACCTTTTCTCTGTTGTCTTTGAATCAGCTGTTCGCAAGTGAAAAATCGCCTTTCAACGTCTCTCGGTTTCAGTTCATAAGGCATCCAATTTCCTTGTTTTTGAATCATTCCCATGGCTCTCAATCGTACAAAAACTTGTTGAGCCCCAATGATTCTGCAAACTCCTCTTGCGTTTGACTCTGATCTTCTTCGAGTAATGCCTCTAATTCTTTGTCTTCGAATTTTTTTGACTGTCCAGAGCGAGGCTTTTCTTCAACGCTGAAATCTCCATCCTTGAAACGTCGAAACCATTCCCTACATGATTTATCAGTTGGAGCAGTGTCACTATAAACTTCGACAAGCATTCGATGAGCTTCAGCCGCACTTTTCTTCCAATTAAAGCAGAAAATCAAAACCTCCTACAAATGCTGGTTAACATAAAATTCGACATTTCAAACATAGTAAAAATCAAGGTTTTTGTATGAAATTCAAAGCGACATAAACTGAATATTATTAGTAGATGTTTAATCTCTCTGAAACCGCCAAAATCAGCTGTCATTATGAACCATTTACAACAGCTGGAGCTATCTTTAGGGAAACGGACCAAACTAATTTGTACTCCTAATATATGTATTATATAACATTTTCATGAGAATTTTTTGATTAAGATATTATTGTGAGAAAACAGATATAGAGTTGGGTAAAAGTAATTGTTCTCTAAAAGTAATTGTTCAATAGAAAAGATTTACAAGTGTATATTTTTCTGTATAATATCATTTTATAAATTTATTAAAAGAACCAAGTGTATGTGTATATATATATATATTAGGTGTGGAAAAAATATATTATATAATATATTTTTATTAAAGAATTTAAAAGATATGTTTTGTTATATGGAAAAATATGACTTAAAAAATATTTTCTTTGTCAAAAAGTTGTTTCTAGAGATTTAATTTTTATATCTGAACAATCTGTTGCCCTAGATAAAAATCTACATAATTTCAATTTCATAATATTAAGAATGTTTATTTTAAACTGCATATGTGAGAAACACAATCAATACCAGAAAAATACCTATTACGGTCGAAGCTGGATTTTCATTACTTTAAAATAATTCAATCTTGAATTACTAATATATATTATATATATATATATATATATATATACTTGCATATATTATATTGTATATATTTTATTGTAGTCTTTTTAGAACAGCGCACCGAATTGTTTTTTCGGGCTATAAACGCAATTAAAACGACTCTAGTCGCGAATTAAATTCACAAACAATTTAATAATTTGATACTACCATTCAGCATGATATTATAAAGATGTTAATATGTTGAAATTGTTAATAAATTTATTGCGAAAAATATTACCTCGGCCGGGACGTGAACCCGGATCTTTTGTATTCCATACGAGCGCCCTAAGCCATTACCCCACCGAGACCTTAATAATATTCTTCACAATAATCGGTACAATAAGGAAACAATATTTCTTTCTTTCAGGCGACATAATATAAACAATATTAAGAATTTTTATTTTAAACCGCATATGTGAGAAAGACAATCAATACTAGAAAAATGCCTATTTCAATTTCATTGAATTATTTTTAAATAAAGAATAAAAATATTATTTTTAAATTCCTTCAAAATGTAATGACAGCTTAGATAGACATATGAATTATTCTAGATGACGAACAATTTTCAGACAAAATATTTTTAAAAATATAATATGCAAGTTTAACACATCTTTTAACTGCCAACGACAAGTATGCATTATATGCAGCATGAGTAACACAAACTTGTAACATTTGATATTACATCATGTCACATGCAGCCTGTAAACTTTCATTCTGATACAACAGCCTGAACAAACTACTGAAGAGATTAAAAGTTTGTCGTATACCTGTGCGCTTCTTAGAATACGTGAGATATTCAGTCAAAGACTAATGAGGAGAACGCTTGTCGCGTGAAGATAATTTTACAGGAATTAAATATTAGTTGTAAATAGGCTCATAATAGATGAATCTTTAGTCCATAAGTTGATGCCTTTTGGAGTCAAACACAGAATGTCGATGCTTAATAAAGTTTATTAGTTCTAATGTCTTATACATACGTTTCGATTCAGCTTCGGATCCTTTTCAATGCACATTAAACGAATTCATTGAGTTTCCTGACGCACTGTACAAATATAATCGATATCTCATTGTTAACATAATTAGAAAAAAAATAAGTGTTGACAAGAAATAATAATCTAATACATTAAAATCGTGAACAACTACTAATTTGAAAAACTTACATGATATTCGTTAAACTTATAAAATATGTGTCATCAGTAAGGATGGACATTACGATACATCTAAACAATGTTAAGCTAAAGTACAAATCACAAAGTTAAAGCACAAATAACAGAGATACTGAAGAGAGGAAAAATAGTTTCTATATTTGCTAATTCTGGTTTTGAAACTCGATTTGTATTTTAGCTTAACAATGTTTAGATGTATCGTAACGTCCATATATATAACACGTATATTTTATAAGCTTAATGAATATCATGTAAGTTTTTCAAATTAGTAGTTGTTCACGACTTTAATGTTATTTAGATTATTATTATATGTTAATTAGACTATTACTTTTTGTCAACATTTTTTTTTTTTAATTATTTTAACAATGAGATATATCGATTATATTTGTACAGTGCGTCAGGAAACTCAATGAGTTCGTTCAATATGCATTGAAAAGGATCCGAAGCTCGATCGAAATGTATAACATTAGAATTAATAAACCGCCGAATTATTATCGACATTCTGTATTTGGCTCCAAAAGGCATCAATTTATAGACAAATTTTACAGGACTAACGGACTAAACTATATTAAAATAACTTTTATTTATAATTACATTTTTGTAGGAAATGTAGATATATAATAAAAGAATATAGACTTAGAAATGAGAAAAAAGGGCAATAATAAGACAAAATATGCAATGAAATATGCGTATCTTTATAGTTTTTTGTTTATCATATTTTTTGCATTATTAATTTTAAAAGTTTGTTATATATTTATAATAAATATTAAGTGAAATAAAACTATGCAAAGTATCGCTTATTATTTTTGCCGAGTAAAAAATTTTGATAAGAAAAACGTAGGTATTTGGAAATTGTGTTTCCTTTAAACCGTATATCAACGTTTTCCAGTTCTGTGAAGAAAACCTTCACGTGCAAAGCTCGCATTCGATAAAATTTGATCGGAAAAAAGTAAATGAATGTACGCCATTGATAGAAGAAAAGCGTTTCAGTAGGGAAGATGGAAGGAGAGAATAGAGAGTGTGTGTGAAAAGAGGAAAGAGAAAATAGACATAAGAGTAAAATTTCAGAGGATAAGAGTAACAAGAATTTTCAAAAGTTTTGTATTGAACATATCGCGAAATTCATTTTATGATGAAAGAATTAAAGAAAATAAAAAAGAGTTTTAAGAGAAAATAATTCTTGGCTATAAATATTTCCTAATTATCTAGTGCTACAAAAACAAAGTGATTAATTAATTTTCATTGACTTTTGAAGTCTGTCGCTTTTTTTTGTCTTAGACAATATTACGAAAGAATTGTATTTAAAATTATATAATAGTATTATGGTATTATGTATGATTCAATAAAAACAAGTTAAAAGAAAAAGGGCTACGAACCAGAAGTTTGATCTATAAAATAGATAAGTAAGTAGATAAGTAAAAAAATGTTTTAATAAATTAATTATGAAATTTAATAACATGCTAACAACAACAAACGTTTCGATCATCGGATCATTATCAATATTTACAAAATATGTCTAAACGGTAATAAAAAAACATAACATAAAGTCGATTGAAGATTGAACATGTACTTCGCATTGAATAACTATATATAATTGTTGATCAATAAATTAAGAAGGATCTTTGTCTTGTTAGTTAAACGGAACAGAAACACACATAAAATATATACATTAGAATTCATCGAAAAAGTAAAAACTTATACTATGGATGATCGATGGCAAATGAAAATATACTTCACAATATCAAGACATCAAACTGTTGATATCAATAATTAAAAAATCTTCGTCTGTTGTTAGTAAAATTGTACAATAAAAGAATGTCGGTGTATGATTATATATTAGTATCCAGAACGAAATATAATGCATTATAGCTATAAATATAATAAGATTATAATGTAAGATTATAAAAATGACAGAAAAATATAATCTGATGAGACAATATAATATTGATATAAGTGAAAGTAAAAAATGTACAATATAATCTATCTATTCAATTAAATTAATTAAATACTCTTTAAAATTAAATAAGAAAAATACTTTTAATTGTAGTTGAGAGTTCAGTCCAAAAAAAAAAAATTAAATAATATGAATAAAGTGCAATAGGCAATGCGATGAGAAAAAGATCGATGTCTCTTATCTTTGACAATCATTGACAATCAAAGAATTATTTTTGATACATATCACAAAGCAACATTTTCTGGCAGGTTCCTCAATTTCTATTCAAATCACCCTCTCTCACACAAAAGGCACAATTATTAGTTTTTTAGAATAAATATTCTATCTGTCACACCCTCGCTTTCAACAAAAAAATTTGATTGACGCAATTCACACTTTTCTTGAAAATGGTTATTCTCTCTCTTTTATTGTTTCCACAATAGAACAAAGATTAAAATTTCATACATTAAATAAAAATACTATACTACACATAATTCACAAATTAAAGAAAAATATTTTACAATTACTTATGAACATTCCATCTCAGAAGTTTTCTACTTATCTCTAACATGTTTCATTGTAAATTAGCTTTCATCATGATCAATATCTTAAAAAATTTTATTAAGAAAGGTAAGGATAAGTTGGAATTTTTCGGTTCAAAATATTGTATATAATCTCATGATTGTAACGTCAACTATGTTGGCCAAATTAAGAGAAAACTAAGTACTTGCATGAACACATTTTGGATATCAATAAAAAGACAGGTCCTCCATCTGTTATCCGATCATTGTGTTAATTTTAATCATAATTTTAGATAGAATGATGTGAAGATTTTAGACAGTTTTCTTATAATAAAAAATTGATATCTGAAATTCACATTAAAAGACAAAGATAAGGTTTAAATAAACAAAATGATACTGAATCATTGCCAAAATCCTATTCACAAATCATATAATATCTTTCTCTCTCATAATTCTCTTTCTTTCCTCTCTATACATCCCCCCTCTTATGTTCCTTTTATCTATCTCCCCCTTTTTAATCTCACTCCCCACTATTTTCTAACATTAACTTTACTTTCCTTCTCTGAAAGTCATTTCAAATTTATTTTGTCTAACAATTTTGTCGAAGATAAGAGATATTGATCTTTCTCTCATCGCATTGTCTATTGCACTTTATTCACATTATTTAATTTTTTTTTACTGAACTCTCAACTATTACAACAATTATGAAAGGTATTTTCCTTATTTAATTTTAAAGGGTATTTAATTAGATAGATAGCTTTACATTGGACATTTTTTACTTTCATTTATATCAATATTGTATTGTCTCATCAGATTATATTTTTCTGTCATTCTTATAATCTTACATTATTATATTTATAACTATAATGCGTTATATTTCGTTCTGGACACCAATATATAATCATACACCAACGTTTTTTTTTGCTGTACAATTTTACTAACAAGACGAAGATTCTTTAATTATTGATACCAATAGTTTGATGTCTTATATATGTCTTATAGTTTGATGTCCATTGCGAAGTATATTTTCATTTGCCATCGACCGTCCATAGTATAGGTTTTTATTTTTCTGATGAATTCTTATGTATGTATTTTATGTATGTTTCTTTTCCGTTTAACTAATAAGATGAAGATTCTTCTTAATTTATTGATACCAACAATTATATACAGTTATTCAATGCGAAGTACATGTTCAATCTTCGATCGATTTTATATTATATTTTTTTACTATTTAGACATATTATATTTTGTAAACATTGATAATGATAATCCAATAGTGATCGAAACATTTGTTGTTGTTAGCCGGCATGTTATTAAATTTCATAATGAATTTATTAAGATATTTTTTTACTTATCTACCAATTTTATAGGTCAAACTTCTGGTTTGTAACCCTTTTTCTTAGAATTGCATTTAGATCTCTTTTAGAAATCGAATTCAACTCAAATTCAAGCTTAGACTTAAATCTGATGAAATAACAAATGTAATATGTACATATTTATTTATGATCTGTCATGATTCCAAAATACATACATACTTTTCTCTTTTGATTAATAAAAATTATTGATAATTTAATTGCGTGATAAAAATTGTCTGCTTATATATTTCGATTAGTCTAATTCTTCTAATAACTGATTCGTTTTAAATTGTCTATAATTTTTTTCTTCTTTCTCTTAAATTTTTCTTCTCTGCTCTCCTGCGAAGTTTCTTCTTAAATCTATATTATTCTATCTTTTATGTAAATATTTTGATTAATCTAATTTTTTAAATAGTTTTATTAGAATTATCGTTCTCTCTCTTTCAAAAATTTTTCTTCTTGGCTTTTCTACTCTTTGAACTTAAGTCTATATCATTTTTGATGTGTTTCAATTCATTTATCTCGCATATTGCTCCACTGGAGAGTGGGATATTACTCCATAGCGATAACCTTTACACAGCAACGGAACACTGCAACGGGTTAATATCACGGTAGATACGTTATCTTTATTGATCATTAATTATGTCGGTAGCGTCTTTAGCGAGGTAAGGAGCAATACAATTAGATAATACGTTATATCGTTCGTTATCTTGCTCTCCGTGCAATGGCTTTTATTATAATTTGTCCAAGTAGTACGAGAATACGTTAGCGGATTTATCGAATCACTCATAACCCTCATAACCCACTTTGTAAAGAAGAAAAGGCTTCCTCCGCGGATAATATCGTGAAAGTGCACGATACTCTTTCATAATATCGCACAGAAATTGGATAGTACCATGCCAGTTTCGTATAACAATGAAACGAGCGCATGTACCTCGCGACTTCATTGAATTTTGGGATAGATCCAAATTGGATCTCATGTATTTAGCATCGTCGACACCAATTGGGTTACAAGCAGCTCAGGAACGGATAAAGCGTTGTTCAGTGAATCTCGTGAACCTTTCTACGTGTTTAGAACCTGAAGAAAGGTTGAGTTTGTATTTGAAATACTTTTATTTGAAAAACAGTATTTGTAAGACAATTGTATATTGTATTTTGTATTTTATGGGAGCATATAAAAGTATTTTGTATTTCAAATACTAAAATCGATAATCAATCTTATTATTTTAATTTCAAAATACAAAAAAAATACAAAAAGCTTTTAATATTCCAGAATTTTAAATACAAAATATGTAACATTTTTATATGCTTCACTGAAATACAAAATATAAAATACATTTGTATTGCGAATCCTATATTTTAAATAAAAATATTTTAAATACGTGTCCAAGCCTGACTTGAAGACGTAAAATACATATCATGCGCAAAAAACGGGCTATAACGTTACAATGGTTCATTTTTTTTATAAGTAAGAATATTAAAAGTAATTCGAGGAAAAAATAAAGTTGACAGATTTTTATTTTAGAATATCATTATAGTTTTGTTAATTATAATTTTATTTGCTTTATTTTTGCAATGGCTTCTCTTACATTTTTATTCAAGATTTAAAATCTTATTTCTTAATTTATTATTAATAATTGGATATTAATCTTTATGTTCGTAAACGATAAAGTAGAAACGAAAATTCTAAGATGCTTTTGTTTTATCATGAAATCTATGTATTATTTAAGCAATATCGATGACTGTTCATAACTACATGTAATACTAACGTATTACAGATTCATTACGTTTTTACTTTATTTCAAAAAATATCTATCAGCATTGAAAAATAAAAGAACTTCGGGTTCTGAAAATCCATTAGCCACCACTGGCGAACCTGCTGGCATGCACCTGTACTTGTTTAATGACGGCGCCGGAAGTAGCTGCAGCTACGATAATGGCGGATACAAATGACGACCTGGTTGTTTTTTTCTAGTGCAACCTCATTTTCTCGATCTGGCCACTTTCTTTTCCATGATGGTCTTTTCGCTCGGTGACTTGTAGTGGAAATACTGGAAATGCGCCTACAATTAATTCGAGGAGTTATGCTGACTATAATATTTCGTAAATATATCGTTAATTAATTTTATCAATGAATTTTATGGATGAACTAAAATTCATTACGACAAATTTTGTTAATTATTTATGCGTGACATATATATTTTACAGGACACGTTTTACAGTGTGCTGATGATAACATGTTGTATTTTGAATATTTATGTAATCGTTGATATATAATGTATTAATGTTGACAATTATTGAGATTGATCTTTTTTTTGTAATAATTACATTTTAACTATATTCAACATCTATTCCTAGTTTCATCTATCCACATGAAGATGATAATCGTTAAAATTTATTTCAAAAAAATGATGAATGAAAGGAAAGATTTTGATGAAATTAAAAAATTTAAGCAGATCTGAAAATAATTTTGTTAGATCATTAAAAAATAGTTATGTAAAAAATTCAAACATGATAAACAATGTTGCAACGAATTTTGACATTCTAGCAACTAGTGAGTGTCCTACATAATTATTTTGATAATCCACCAAAAAAATTATTTTCAGATCTGTATCTAACTAAATTTTTAGATACTTGAGCAAAACTGTTCTTTCCGTTGTATAATTGGAAGAATAGGTTTACATGTGCACAGAGATTTTGAGCGAATACAGTACCTCAGAGATATATCGGAACTCGATGGAAAAAAATATCTTCGATCTTTTGCACGATCGACTCAGTTCCGTCATTTGCAGAAAAAGGAATTAAGTAGCTTAGCGAATTCTACATCACTATGTATTAATATGTATTTGGAGACATGGTAGGGTCTTGGTAAGTATATATGGTATGTGCGTGTGTAAGGGAGAAGCAAGGGAAGAGGAAATGCATCACAAGTGTCAGAAGGGTAAGGGAGTTATATTTTCGGTGAAATTCGGAAGTCAATTTTGTTCAGCACATATATACGATAAAATGCCAAGTTTCGCCACTTCAACTGAAACTTTGAATTTCATCCGTTTTTATCCGCGCGGAACAATGTGCTGCATATGCGGAAAATTACTCCCGTCGCCAGTGTCGTTTGGTGGTTCGTCCAATTCGATGCTTTCTGAGTCACAATCAGTTTCCTGTCAGTACGTATCACGTACATATTCACAACGTACACGTGTATGTGCCTCAGCATATGTATTACATGTCGATCGTATTGTTTTGGTGACCCGCTTTAGGGATCTTCCCAGGTTTCGTTACGAGATTATAGCTGTCAGGTACACTAAATTATTTCTCCGCGACTCAGCCTTAAAGTATATAAGCCTTATTTCGTGGCTCCCCGACATGATCTGAACATATCGATCAGTAATTGAATGTCGTCGAGGGTCACTGAAAATACGAAGTCGGGCGTCGTAAACATCTGTTCATAAATCATTCTTGTCGACTTTCATGTCGATATTTTATTATATTTCTTTATTTCTTATTAACGCTTTTATTACTCTTTATTGCGTCTATTAACGATATTCGATAAATTGAAATTGGATTAAAAGTAAAACACAAGAGGAGTATAAAACTCTGATTTGATATGGAAGTTAGATTTATGATATAATAATTGTATTATATATATATATATATATACAAACAATAATTATATATATAATATATATAATTGTTTTATTTTATATTGAGTAACGATTCCGCAAAATATTTTGAAAGGATTTTAATAAATATATTTTTCTAAAGCAAATTAGTAAAGTAAGATTACGCGAAGATTTTAAATTATAATTTTTAATTATATAATTTTTGTATGTGATAATCAGATTTTATTAGAAAACTTTCAAAAGTATTGATAAAATCAACATGTTTGAAAAAATATTGAATGTTTACTATAAGATGTAAAATTTTTATTATTTCGGGGAGAGAGAGAGAGAGAGAGAGAGAGAGAGAGAGAGAGAGAGAGAACCATGTGTGAGCGTTATTGTATTATTTTTTTCTTAGCCTAAGGCGACAGAAAATCTGCATGGTTTGCTCTGGCCTGCTTCCAATTCTGCACGTTTTATTTCGAAACAGAAATAAAATATCATTTTGGCTCAAGGATAGTAGCTGAGTTGACATATATGGTTATAAATATAGAAATGCTTCGAAAAAGCCATTTCATATAAGAGAATATAGATTTCAATTAGATTTTTATTATTAAATTTGAGATTTGTAAAAATAAAAATTTGAAAAACATTCTCAGTAATGTTGAGATATTGATTAAATGAGAAATATTTTATTATATATATATAAAGAGAGAGAGAGAGGGGGGGGGAGAAGGAGAAAGGGAGAGAGGAAGAGAGTTACTTTTAAATTTTAATATTGGATATTAAAGTGAATTGGACTATTTAATTTTTATTATTTATATTTCTTGAAACATGTCGATGTCTTGCTATCAAAATTGTATTTTGATTGTTTATTCCTGATTAAAAGATGAGACATACAATTGTAACTGCAGTATTACACGAGTAATGTTATAATGTTTATACATAATGCAAGATGAAAATTTAATCTACGACATGAGATTCATACAAACACGAAAAATAAATCAACATTACTGGAAATGCGCTTTTCTCTCCATAAGTTCAGACCCTATTAAACATTAATTGAGCGCGTAATCCGTTTCGGTAAAAAAGCGAGTTACATCGGACGGCTATGTAAATTAACTCGTATATCTCTACGCTCTCATCGATTTCCGGAAGGATGTACCGATAGAGAATGGTCGGATTTATCGGGATTTAGCGGGACTATAGTGTCCGCGGAGATATCCTCCAATACGATCGACTTATTGCGGGGAAAGACAGAGCACGAGATTTAACATGCGCTTATTTACAGTAATGGCGGTCTAATTAACCCGGATTACACACTCTCCTTTCGCAGCGCGTCCCACCGTTTATCAAAATAAGGTGGCAGTAACGTCGGCGAATTCTACTATGTCTTACCTTACGGAATCTCATTTGTAACTCTTCTTCTCGCCCGCCTGTCCCGTAGGAGTTTTATTCGCGCGAGCGTCATTCGCACCGAGATGCAACGACAAATTATCCTGTCGTTTCATGATGGCACTTTCGCCAGAAATCCCTATAGAGTCTACTTCTTAATGTACCGTCGCGAGACTGATGGAAGTAGCAATGACTGTCAAAGACAGAAGCTTCAATTTCTCTGTGATTGTGAACTTCCTTCGCTTGAACAAGTAATCTCACTCGTAAAGTTTCGATTTGCTATTAATTGCGAAACTTGTAAGCCGCATTATAAGTAGATCTATTACTTCTTACTGCTCCATATTTTCCAAGGCCTGTCTTAATTTTTGAGACACAAGCAATACAAAGTAAAAAAGATGCATATTACAGTTTTTTAAAACATTCAAAATAATCATTATTAAATAATTTTTTACATACAAACATTGTTCTAATAAATATAATATATATACATATATATATATACATTATTTTTAACATTTTTTTAGATGCATCGTCATTATAAGCATGATAAATCTTGCATTATAGCTAGACTAATTTAACTATTAAGTTGTCTATTATTTTATTATTTATTGGTAAAAATAATATATACATTATTCATTTTATTTAAATAAATTTATGCACGGAAAACAAATTAGTTATATTTAATAGACATTTTTTAAAATTTAGTTACCATTTTCCGCAATGTTTATTTTCCTGACATGTCATGTTCGTCTGTAACATTTTATGTGTGTTTTATAAAACCTGCTTTTATTTACCTTACTCGGAACATATCGTGTAACAAATTTAAAGAACAAACTACAACTTTTTAGCCTGTGCGCTATAAATTATCAAAATTTTCGTTTTTCCGAGATGAATGCTTCAAAAACTTCACAATCAGATAGATACATCTCATGTTGTAGTTTGTTCTTTTTATTTCATTTATTTTGAAAAAGTAAACAATTTGTCTGAGAATAGAGACGCGAGATCTTCACGTTGCAGCTTACGTAGAGAAGTTATTGATTCGTTTTGCGCAATCGGCAGAAATCTCTTGAAAAAGATGAAATTAAATTTGTCCATGTCTTAAGCTTCTCAACGTAACGGGTAAATTTAAAAGAAATATCTATATACTCAAATATTATACTTTATTTCGTGGCTCCCATGAAGATCGCTTGAGAATAAAGATTATCCAGATAATGATGAAATTTTCTCTGCCATTTTCTCTGTAAGTCTCATTAATTTATAAAGATATTGTTAGATTAACACTCTTAATTATAGCTATAAAAACTACACTTAAATTCTAAAGTATTCTGTTTAAAACAGTATGAATACAAGTGAACTTCCGCCTTATAACGATTGATAGAAGAAAGTTTAAAGTTTTTTACCTTACAATTCAAAATCTCATAATTAACAATCTACAGATTGTACAATCGTCCAACAATTTTTCACTTCGGATTCAAATCACCCATTGCTATGTTGAGGATTAAACGCAAGTACAATATATAAATCAAAATTTCTTTGATCATTTTTTCTCGATAATATAAAATACAATTGACGATTAGGCAATAAGTATGGCATACTACAATTTTTAATATATCTTTTATTTGCGTTACTTACATTTCAATTTATTTCAAAATTTAAAAAATTCTTTAATTTTATCTTTTAATTTTAAACAAAAATATTCGAAAATTTTTTTTCGAAAATTTAGGAATTTTCAATCTAAGAATTTTTGTATAAGATTTCAGTGAACTTTTTAATTGTTTGTTTCACGTAATATATATTATATTTGTGTAAATATAAAAGAGGCTATAAAGTATGTTTTTCAAATTAACATTATAACATACCTTTTCAATTATGAAATTCTCATCTGTTGTACAAAGCAGTGCGGAAATTACTTTTCTCGAAACAAATTAACTTGCAAGTGACTTGAATGCCTCGCGCGTGATTTGCTATGTAACCATCATCCTTTAACGCAAAAGTTAACTGCGTGCACGCGAAGTTCGAAAAGCTCTTTTGTCGATAAATGCGTTCGCCGTGGTCTGAATGTAACTCGTGCTATTATTTTGCGCTGCGCAAGCACACCATAAATATGCCTGTTACATCATTGCGATCATTGCGAAGCGTGCGTTTTTTTTTTTAAGGGGAACTGTCCTTCCGGTGGCTCATAAAACACTCAAGTGCCATTTCGGCTTGTAAGTCTCATTAAACTTCTCGCGAGGTAAATGAATGATTTGAGTGTCATAAAAAAATTGTTAGTAAAGTAAGTTTCTGAGGAAAGAGAAATAAGAAAATGGAAAAGAAAATCGCGAAAACGATAGAAAAGAGGTAGTTAAAAAAGAATAGATGGTTGAATAAAGTAGAACAATGTTTTCTCTTTCATATTGTAAAACATAGTTTTTTGTTTCAGTTAAGTTAGGTTGCAAAGAGAGAATAATGAACAACAGTAACGAATAATTAAAAATTATATTATATATTAGTTAAAAAGATAGCGATACATATAACAATAATAGTGGTTTATGGGGGAAAAAAGGACAAAAAAAATCTACAGCTTGTCGAATAGGAATAAATAAGTATAAAATGAAAATATTTGATAGAAATATTTCCTGGCTCTAAAAGAAAAAGGCAGAGAGCGAGAAAAGAAGCGAAGGAAACGAAACTGAAGAAGAAAGGAGAAGAAGTAAAGCGCCATCAAGATTGTCGCATGGATAAATTTGGTCGATGAAATCCGTGATGAGGGATAGCGCGAGGTAAAGTGATCAAGACATATCGGCGAGACCGATCTAATTTCCGCCGTTGCGGCGAGGCTGTTTCACCGTTTGCAATGTCGGAACGCGATAAATTATCTCGCTCGGCTTCATCCCCGGTTCTTTGACCAGCGACAACAGCGGTCGAGAAGATCGACCCTATGACCCGTAAGGCGACGAAGTAACTTAACTCCATGACACACTGCGCGAGAGGAGTTAGTCCACCTTTCATCTACTCGCGAACAATGATACATTTGTTTTGAGAGAGCACGCGACATGGTTACCATTCTTGCACGAGCATGATTATTATCAGATAAGTTGATAAACCTTTTTGCCGCTCAGAATTCGCTACATCTCGTAGTCATAGGATAAGGTGCTTTGAATAGAATAGGTACACAAGCGATCTAGTTAGCGCATCTCCGGGGAAAAATTTTCTAGAATATTTATGGGTTGTGTGGGAAATGGCTGTTGGTGTGAGAAGAGAGGTTAATATAATTGAACAACCAAGTGAACGATAACGTCGCGGAAATTAAGTCGTGGGTGTTAAGCGCACGCGTGGCATTAACTATTTATATACTCGATGGAGTTGGATAACTCTACGTGTTCATCACAATACCAATGTGTGAATTTTAAACTGCAGATAGTTTTCTCGCTCTTGCCTAATTTATAATTCTTAATTTATAGTTCTTATATTATAGATCTTTTAGCGTTCTCATAATTAATCTTGAAGCGAATTAAAATTAAGGCGAGACATTTAACGCAGAATATTTATTGTGAAGCTACGGACCACAAAATATTTCACGTCATGTACTATTTTCTTAGATTTCCCTACAGAATTTGGATAATGAAGAGGAACCTACACGTTTTTGTTTAAAGTTGAAAATAGAAGAGAGAGAGAGAGAGAAAACTTTTTCATTTATTTACAATGAGGCATACAAAAAAGTAAATTCTTGTAAATGAAATAATAATGAAAAAATATTGCTTCCCCGTAATAAATTGTATGTATTTATGCAAGGGATGACAATCATACTGAAATGTATGACTCGTAGCGTAATCGATGTACGAGACATTTACGCTATATATCTCCTAAATTTTGTACGGCATAGCTTATTCCGGTGAATAGGATTCAATGAGATTTACTGTCATTTGCCGGATATCGTTGACGGGCGACGTGCGATTGCAGCAAATACCTTAATTTCCGAGGTACCGGTTATATATACGCAAATCATTACCGAATATTCGGAATTGCATTGTATATTTATGCGAAGTACAACGAAGGTTTAATATTGCGAGCATTATGCTTTTATGAAATACTTAAATTACTTCGTAATTTTATATGTGTAAAATAATGCTTCGTATACTTTTTAGTACATGATTTTTTATATCTTATATAATTGCAGTACTTATGATAAAAATTTACATTGAATACGGATAATTTCAGGAAAGACATTTTGATTTATTTAATTTTTAATCTTAGATTTTTATTTATTTAATTCATTTTAGATATTTTTAGAAGAGCTAATTTCTTATAAATAACAATTATTTATTGTAATTTGTTCAAAGTATAAAATAAGTATTAAAATAATTTTCAAGTAAAATGGGGCAGTAAACGTTATCATAATTTATTCATCATGATTTATCATCTTATGTTTAAATTTCATAATAATAAGTTAACTAGGAGCACATTTCTGTGCCATTTTTTTTAAATAAATAAGATTAACGTTTTGAGATTAAAATTGTAAAGACTTCATTAAATTTTACAAATTCTAATCTATTTTCATATACCAATACAACCGGATATCAAATTGTGTTGTCAATTTGTCTTGTGGTCATAAAGATAGAGAAGCATCGCATATATCAGAGGAATGTATCAGCATGCTCCGATATGCTTGTTTCTTTCACTATGTGCCGGATTTCGATTTCGGATTGGAAATGCGGTATTTGGATTCGATTTTGAGCGTTGCGGACGAAGTGCTCTCGATAACAATGCACTATACGTTGACGGCTCAGTTACAAATTATGAATCCTCAAAGCGCGATGCTGTGCTTGGCGTCTCGCCAGGCCGGCTTCCATCATACCCGCTAAATTTTTTAGATTCTTTTGTTCGTCCGTCGACCACTGGTGTGGCTCACGCAATGACCGCGAAAATCAATATTCTCGAGATAAAGTATGAGTATGATACGTGATTCCGCAGTGCCACGTGCCCCATCATACACGTCCGAAGACAATAAATTCCACAGTAGTGCTCACATATAAGAGAAAAAAATTTATTGATATAATTATTGACGAATAAATTGGAGCAGTATAATAATCTATTGCTAATACACAATTCGTAAAAATAAACTCTTAGATTTCATGTTCTTTTAGATTTCATATACATTTTGCTAGAAAACAATCTATTCTATGGAAAAAAATATTCTGGAAAATAATTACAGTTGAATAAATATGAAATTCGATTTTTATATTTTAAAATAATATTTACATTATCTATGCATTTTTAAAATAGTTAAAAGCATGATTATTTTTTTGGCTATTGTTTTAATCGTAGAATAAGTAACATTTTCGATTATATTAACGTTATCCGCATAATGTTTCATTAATTAAGAGAATGTGTTCAATATCTTTTGACATACGCAATTTATATTATAATAATATTTTGTATTATTAATTTTGTATTTTATGTTGTAACATTCATAATACTGTAGTATTAATTTTATATTAATATAAAATTAGATATGTGTATGTGATAATATACATTTACATCTGCTTTAAAAAGAAATTTTTTTTCACCTTATTTCTAAGATGTTTAAATTGAATAATTCTTAATTCTAATTGTTCGAAAAGAAAAATTATTCAAAGTAATTTTGATAACGAAGTTGTAAATCTCTAACTTGAGAAATACTGTTTCACAGAATATTGTGCTCTGACTTGACAAAACGAAAAATTTATCTCTTCACTCAACTAGTTTACGATCTCCATGCTGATATTGCGGCAGGATTGTGCCAAAGATAGGAAATGTTAACCAAAAAGTGGATATTGGAAATAGTAAGTTTCAACCAGTTTTAAGTAACATTTTTCATAAAATATCGTATAAATCTCAAAAATCTCAAATATCAATATCGACATTTTTTTTATTTACGGATTACTTGTTGTCAATATCATATATGATGTCAAAAACTCACATTTATTTTTTCATCTTATTATTTGATAATTATTATTGTCAAGATACATTTCGTATTAATTAAAATTTTGCGATTAAATTTCAAAAAGTGAAGTTTTAACAATTACTATATTGTTACTCTTATTATTACCGAGGAATTAAAATTATCTAAATTTGCTTGTAATGAATTAGGTTGTACTTGAAGCTTGCAAGATTTTAGTTTCATTAATGAGTTTTGGTAAAGAATGCGAGAATGCTGTAAGGAACGCAATTCGAGAAAAATACTCCGAGTCTTTTAATCAGCGATTTGACTTTCCAAAGGAATAGAGCATACAGAGAGATTCACGAGAATGATAAAGCGCAGTGGATTCTAAGGAGATTCTCTCTAGAGATCACGTTCGTGGAAGAACGAATCCATTCGATATTGTGGCACTTTGCACATAATACCTGGTAGCGCGGTGTTCAAACTGCATTCAGACGGCAAAATGGCATCGACGAATGGAGAAGGACTGAAAGGTTGTTATTTTTCGATGGACTGAGTGCGCGACTGATAGTTGTAACAACGGCGCGTGATTGTAAAAGCCGAGTTAATTATCCAGTGTTCGTGGAAAGAGGAATCCATTTTAATGATAATAAATATCTCATGGATGCTGATTGAAAAGAATTCGCGGATTCGCGATTCACGAGAAATAAACGCTGCTGTCTTTCTTAACCTTCTGAAGATCGGCGGTTGTTTTTGATCAACTTTTTTATTTTAAGGTCTAGAACTTTTTGTTAATGTCATGGAGTCGAGTGTCAAAAAAGATGGCGTCGAATCCCTAAAGGGGCCTTCGATACAGGCCTCCTCTATAGGTTAATGGCGAATCTCTTTCGATGAGAGAATGTTTTCGGAGAGAAAAACGTGAAATTAATACTCTGGTACACACATCAAGAGAGGAAAAAATTTCATAAGAGTTTCATAAAAAATGAAAGAAGCTTCTGAAAACTTTTTTATTATTGTAGACTACTGTGCAAGTATGCTGTGAAATACATATTGTTTAAGAATCAAATTTAGAATATAAACTTAACACTAATTAGATAGAAAAATAAATCAATTAAATGTGAAATAGCTAAAGAATTACGAAAGATTTTATTCAATTATTCATTGAGAAACGTTAGATATGTAAAAAAAGTTTTGGATTATATTCTGTGCTGTTTTATTAATTATATAAAATTATATAAATACTCGATAAATTGTTCATAAGAACCGTATTTATAAAATTTATTTAAATTAAAAATTTAAATTTGCACTAATTGAATAGAAACATTTAATTATTAATTAAATGATTTAATTATTAATTAGAAATCTGTTTAAAAAATTGCGAATTGCAAATTTTGTTTAATTATTCATTGAGAAACGTTATATGTGTGAAAAAAATTTCTGGACTATATTTTTTATTGTTTCGATTACTCAATTAATCCTTTTCATGGTGAGTTTCCACTTCCAATATTCCAGTGATGAACAGCGAATAGAAACAGCAGTATATCTTAAAACTCGGCAATCGCAAATCATTGGGTAACCACAACTCACAATTCATACTTCGTAACGCGACTATCAATTAATTATTCGTACACGATTCTGTATCTAAAGATAAGCCATGGAAATTCATTACGGCGCCAATAAAATGTTGCATTGTAAGAATGTTATCGGAAAATCGAATACTTCTTTCGTGTATAATAGTATATGTATGTAGAGTCGCAGGGAGTACTTTGGCCGCAACTTCTGCATATTACACACATACACACACACACACACACACACACACAAGC
>Ga0157364_1001835_pt1 | contig 18817 bp, 5 predicted proteins | sample AttsexASBM2_FD_111476 | JGI IMG/M metagenome (GOLD analysis project Ga0157364, IMG submission 111476) | Fungus gardens microbial communities from leaf cutter ant in Ribeirão Preto, State of São Paulo, Brazil - Atta sexdens ASBM2 | ecosystem: Host-associated > Fungi > Mycelium > Unclassified ...
AGAGAGAGAGAGAGAGAGAGAGAGATATTTTTATTATACTTTGACTTATCTTAAGTTATCTTAAGTATCTAAACGTAATAGCTTCACTTTCTTATATTTATTTTCTTAGAATTTTTAATTTTACTGTATAACAAATCGAAACAATTCTTATTAATTTTTCATGCTTAGCTACTTATATTTGAGATATTTAATTTTTTTATTCGATAAAATACCTACTATTTTTTTCAATCCAGAAAAAATTAATTAACGCTAATGCATCCTAATACGAATTAGCATCGCAAGCATATCAAAATTATGGAGGATACAATAAACTTATTTAAAGTTATAAACAAAGGAAACAAAACGAATAGAAATATATTTAATAGGAAGCATAAAGGGTCACAACATACACGACGTATCTTATTACTTTATCTCGGGGCATATCTCCTCTTTCACGAAACTCTCTTGTTATTTTCGTTATTATTTCTGTACCTGATGGAAAGCAAAGCTGAATGTACACGAAGCCTGAGGCTACAATCGTTGTACACACGGCTCTTGTTATGCGATATACGCTGCGTTCATCGTCAAAGTACAGAAGCTTTCAAGTGACAGAGGTATCTCATCGAATGAGAAATAACACTGCATACATATATATATTTTGTTACAGAAAATAATCTGCGTTTATTATAAAAAAAATTCAACTTTAGTGCTTAATATTATATATAATTTATATAATAAGTGATATCCTTTTTCGAACGCACGCAGTTTTTATAAAGCTTGTTTACACAGATTGTTGTATGTTATTATATGTATATAGATGAAAGTCGTCGATACCTTGTTTTTGGACAATATTTTTTAAACAAAAGCTAAAAATAAAACTTCAAAAATATAAATACATACTAGGAAATATCTTCTAACAGATGATATAATAATTCTTATAATACTGTTTGCAATGTTGCAATAATTAACTTTTTCATAAGATAAACAAAACCGAGCGTCTGACAAAATGAGCCCTGACACAATTATGCCACATATTTCTCTTCGTTTTCTTTCATGGGAATTATTTGGAGAAAATAACTACAAGTAAATGTATATGAGAATTTCTAGATTCTTTTCACTTCAATATAAAACATTTTTTTGTTAATTTGTATGCATTCTGTAAAATGCAAAATATGTGACAATTTTTTTTCTCGTAAATATAGGACTATAGCTAGGATCTTTAGCTCTGATAAAGCTATTTGTCACTATAAGGTAACGTTATATAAAAATTAAGTTAGTTTATAGTCTGTCTTACATATAAGTATCCTGATTTACGCTGCATCCTGATTTTATATTAAAATGTATTATAAAAAAAAATAAAAGAAAAAAATATAATTAAAACAGATTTTAAACAACTACAAATATATAAAATAATGTAATATTATCAATAATACAGCTACTTTTATTTAAGGTGGTTGCATCGCACAGGAGCGGCCTGTGGAGAGGGTGGGGGGACAATCGCCCAAAACACCAGCGCATGAAGACGCCGTTCGTTGAGAAAAAAAATTATTGTTCAAAAATTGCTGCAGATCACAATTTTTAAACAATAATTTTTATTTCTCCACAGTAATTTTTATTTCCCCACTGTATTTTATTTCCCCTCCAGTATTTGAAAATGAGTTGATAAGCGAAGTAAATATTAGTGAAGTAAAGTAACTTTCTAAGGTTTCATAATTAATTATTTTATTATTAGTAAAAAACTCTTACATCTTTTATAATATAGATTAATGCCTTAATAAATTTTATCATATTTTTAAGGTCGTGTTTGACTTATCTTTCTAATCATTTGTATTTATAATTATATTTACCTGGTTACTTCCCCATTTTCATTGGTTTAGGAGATTCGTATTATATTTATCTAGAATCCTTTAGTTTTTCAGCGAATTTCTAAATACCGTTTTTGTGTTATAATTGAAAATATATTATTGCTTCTTGTCTAACACAGGGAAATCCTTGTCCCTGTCTAGCACATATTAAAAGTACTAACTTCAAATGCAATTATCTTTTAAACATGCCTGGTTACTCCCTTCCCATTACCCCCCTCAAAATGATATGTATAAAGAATATCATTATCTTTAAATAATACAAAAATTTCAAACAAATCTTAAGAAAAGAAATCATTTTGCGACATAACCACCTGAAATTACGCAATTTGCAAAAAAAATCATAAGAATTTTATTTGTCGTTTTTAACTGATTTTTATATAACAAGCCATAAATATATGTCTTTATTTCTTTAATCATCCAAATAGGTGTCAGTATTAAAGAAATGCAACATTTAGTTTCCGAGAAATAAAGATGTCTCTTTAAGAGTCAATATATTATCGACATTCATCTATATCTAACATATTTTTCTTAACATGTCAATATATAAATTATTTTAATAAAACATTTACGTAATTTATAATTTTATATATGTGTTTAAATATAGTTTGTATTATACCTAATTTTTTTATTAAAAAATATTACAAGGAAGAATTATAAGTAATTTTTTTTTATTTCGGCACTTTTATTTGCGCATATTTATGGCGCAATGAAGCTATGAAACATTTAATTCAAACCAACTTGTTTCACGTGTGTTGTAAGGTTATTGCATATTCTACAGGGCAAATGTATAGAGAAAGCTCCGAATAATGTCAAAATAGATGAAGAGAAAATGCATGAGTAAGAAGACGAGTGTGAAGGAAGTTTGAAATCAAGAGTCAGAAATAACTTACAAGGCCGGTGCTCATGTATCTCCTTAACGAGAGAGGAGCCTCAGTCGGGAGTATGAGAGATACTGAAGAACAACTCGGTGAGGAACTCAGATTAAAATGAAACATCTCGAAAACTCTTTGCTATGTGTTTGCCTGTCGGGTGTTTAATCGTTTCGCGAGTCCGTATTGTCTTATTACAGTCAGCCTTTCAGGACATTACTTCAGCTTAAACGTTAAGCTTGATTTATGGGCTAGAAATTTTTGCAAGTTATACAAGTTGTATAACGTAACGTACGGGGGTTCATAGTTACAAACGTAAATTTGTACCAATTATTCTATTCACCAGAATGTCTATTACGTTTCTCTTTCATAATGCGTCACAGTATAGATGCATTCGAAAAATGAATGTGAAATGTAAATAATAATCGATTCGTAAATCGCAAATAAGTCTTGTGCAAATATGTATATATACATACGTAATCTATCATAAGCGTTAATACCATGTCAAGCAATCAAAATTATGATATATAGCAATGGGTAGATACTACTTGTTAATAGCGTAAACGATCAATATGTGTATACATTATATGTAACCAAACGCGTAACATGTATATGTATAATGTGTATACCATGAAATTCATGTATACTTAGTATCTGTGACATCATGCATGCACATGAACATATATATTCTGTGTATATATTCTATAGTACATACACTGTAAGCTGTGAAAATATCACATTAAACAATCAATTACTTATTAATCTAGTAAATAATAAATTAATAGTAAAATAAAGTAAAATATATTGCGCAAGAATTTCAATTAAATGATCCAAAAAATATCATAAAAGCACTAATCAAAAGAAGAGGATAACAATGAGTCATTTTTTATATATATGTATAATTGCGGAACTCAACTTAATTATTGAAATTATTGAAAACTATTTATGGGATTTTTTTCTAGAAACAGAAAAAGTTATTTATCCATTAAGTCCGGAGAAAGTTATGAAAGTTGGGATTTGTTATTGATTGCTGAAATTTATAGCATAAAGTTACAGTCTAAAGTATTTTTAAACTTTGTTTTAATATATTTTTAAAATAAAATTAATTACACATTTATGTATTGTAAAGTGAATAGTAAATGTTTTAAAAAATATAATTTTTTCATAATCCTACTTTAATACTTTTCTATGTAGAATAATTAAATTAAAAAATATGTTATGTAAAAAATTATTCTTTAATTTATCTTTAAAAAATAATCTCGGCAATAATCTTTAACGATCTTAAAAAATTTCTTTTAAAATTAATTTTACCATTATTTGCCTTCCTTCAAATAATATAACTTTTATCTCAAAATAAAAACTAAAATATAAGGGGAAATAGGAGTCAGCGCGATAATTTGCGCAAGTATAATAATGGAAATGTTTATATGTCCATTTTTAAAGTACAAACATATAAAAAGTTGATATAAAATCCGTGGGTTTCGACTTACTTCAAGTCATTCTCAACAGTATCAATATAATTCTAATTTAATACAAGTAGTGCATCAACTATAGTGCTATAACCATCCAACATCACAAGAGGTTCCTTAGCTTCATCACAGTTTACCAGTATAGGCCAGAAGGAAACAAGAATTCTTAAAGTGAAGCTATAATAAGAATGAGAATATCACAGATATATGTGAAATTATTTTTTTTTTTAAAGAACTGACAAGGAGAAAGCAGATTGACACTCATCGAATTGATACAATTTTATCTCGAATATTTTCGTTGAGATATTTATTGTATATTTTTTGTTGAAATACTTGACTGGAATGATTAAAATAAAGCACCCTCTACATAATATAAATAAAAAAATCTCTACATTTATTCTCTACATTTATTACTCATATTTCAATACAGAAGTATGCTGTTGATTTTATTATAGAGATTATATTAGATATATTAAGGGTATAAAACTTAAAAAATACTTTATATAACTATTTCAGCAATCAATAATAAATCCTAATTTTCATAACTTTCTCCAGACAAGTGGACAAATAATTGTTATTTTCTATTTTTATAAAAAATTTCCAGAAACAGTTTCCAATTATTGATTTAAATTCTATAATTAAATCAGGAATGGTTTATATTTATCATTTTCTTTTATTAATCTTACATATTTAAAAAAAAATTAATATTCATGTCAATATGATATTTACATTTTACAAATTAAAATTTGAGAATAGTAAATAATAAAATGCAAATATCTCTAGAATGATTGTTTTACGATTTGTACACGTACTGTCTGAAAATTTGATAAAATAAAGTCGTCTTCGATGCATGATTTTCATGCCTATTTCGTGCTGACTGATACAAAATACTTTCTTCGGTTCACTGCTTAAAGTGCTGTATGTATATAGTTTTCACATAAAGATGATATCCATGATGACTTAGTTGCATAGTGATGCACTGAATGTGTATGTGAACCTATGCATCTAATATGTGTTTGACACTAATCAATCACATGACTGTTTCCAACTGTTTTGATTGGTGCGTGCAAGGAAACGAGGCATGAAATAATGCATCAAATACAGAAATCAAGGATGGTAAACCCTGCTCAATGCATAGAGGTATGCATGCATCAGAACAGACAGCATGCAAGTCTATCATGCAGGAAATCATGTATCGTGTGAGGACGGCTTAATGAAAATCTATGATAATAGCTCAAATAGCTAATTAATATGAAATTATGGGAATGACAGATTAATGTAGATTATGTAGTTATTTAAATGAGATCAAACGCCAAAGCAAAATTACATAGTAAATTATACATATTAAACGGGCTATACTAACATTACATTAGATATCCGAATAATGCTTTAATAATTGAAAATGTTTAATAATTGAAAATCGTATTATCCTATATAATCATATTAATTTTACATTCATTTTTTAATAGCGCAACTTCTTACTGCATTATAAGAAATGTAAATTTAACAACTAATTTCAAAATTCTAAATTTAAATTGAAATAATATTTATATTAGGTGTGGGAAAAAGTTTGTGGCGTTTTTCCCGTTAGGTGTAACGGGAAAAACGCCACGAACTTTTCCCACATCTAATATACAAAAATTTTTGACAATATTTTATATCTATTTCCAATACTTACAGGAAATTATGTATATTCAATTTATATTTTCTAAAGGAGAAAGATGTGACTCTAAATTAAAACAACTAAAGACTCAATTCATTATGAAAAAAATATATATACTTGGAACATTGCCTGCAAGGTTTGGAACATATACGTTAGATATTCACAAAATAGAACAAAATACTTTATTCCTTTAACGTGCAACCTTTCTTTTATTTCTCTTTTCTTAAATCTACACATGATACCATTTTTACCTTCAGTTTGTATTCAGAGGCGAGTGTCTGGATTTAAAGATTTAATATGTCGCAGCTAGGACAACATTTACATGACGTGGTAGACACGGTAACCATTGAATATTCATGGAAAAAAACAAAAAACAAACGAAGAACTTGCAAAGATGGTTTCACGAGTGTTCAGCAATACCCATGATCGAGCGAGACTTAAAAACCAACAGATCTGTCTCTGACTCATTATACGCTTGATTATAAACGATGACCGTCTCGGGCTTGACAGCACTGTCCGTTTAAAGAGAAATATGACTCTACCTAATGTAAGTCAGAGAGAACAAAGGCCTAACAAAATGCAACGGGCGTTCTTCTCTCCCTCTATAGTCTGAAGTATAATTTTGCCTGCTGTTGAAAGGCAGCGATCAAATTAAAATTGATTATCGTTGTCTCATTTCATTATTGCGATAATCGATTATGCAGAAGCTTATACCATTACAAAAGTGAGCATAATTTAGAGTAAAATTTATCTTTTTACAGAAAAGAATACACATATTATATATTGTAAAAGTCTCATTTGACATGTGCTTATATTAAGCTGAATTATATTATTTATGCTAAAATGCATAAAAAACGAGATTTTATATATATATATATATATACATATTTAGGATAATATTAAGTAAGTAAATAATTTAATCTTCTCAAGAGTTATTTAATATCTCAAATGCAAATATATTAATAAAATATTTGTAAATAACATAATGTGTTTCTGAACGTTCTTATTTTCAAAATATTTTGGTAATAAATATTATGTTAGTCAATATATTTCGATATATATTGATTATACTACTGCATGCTTTCATTTTCTATATTATTTACTATTCTTTCAATGTTAAAACTTCTGTCTTTTTGTAATATAAAAAAAAATATATCATAATTATTTATACGCATATAACAAACCGAAATTTCATTCAAGCATGACAGAAGTCTGCCACTACAATGCTTGGCGTGATTCACTCTTATTAAAGCGTTACTTCCTTACGTACTGCTTTATTCCGGCCTTTACTTTGCATCGTTCGTCGAGACACGTTTGGTCTGAAAACTTGGACGGTTTTTAATTTGCTGGCCGTCAGAGGCGATTCACAGATGGGCAGCACAGGCTTGGATATAAAGTACAGACGTTGATGCATTACGAGAAATTTGTTAGAACTCCATGACGCAGCGAGTCTGTCTTTTTTACGAACACTATTCACCCCGTACTGCGCCATGATTCGGCTTTCATCTTAAGCCATTAAAAATAGCCTAGTGTATTGGATTTAATAGCAAAGGTCAAAATTACATATGCATAAGAATGCCATTATAAATTGGCCTAATAAAAATGATATATCACAATTTTTATATATATTAAAAGTTTTTTTTAATTAAAATCTAATCTTTGAACTCTTCAAATATAAATTTTTTAATTAAATTTATTGAGTTAATCGACTTCTCTCTGTAGCTGAATTGCGCAATGATATATTATAAAAATACAAATAAATTTAATAATCGTATTTCATGAATAATACAAATAATCTACAATTCATTTAATTGTCGAAGTGTAAATTAATTTTCTTAACTAATTGTTTTTGTCGTTTACAGTTTTTTCATCATTGCGTTTTATAATTAAAAAAAATATTGTGCACGCGAAAGCATCGAGTTATAATATTCTTTTACACAATAAAATATATCCACGAGCGATAATAAAATGGAAAATAATTTCAACATTAATTACATCTTCATTAAAAATGAAATATTCCGTACAAGAAAAAATATCTTGTGGATGTTTTGATTACAGAAAGTAAATTGTAATAATTTTCAATTTATAAGACTAAAAATAAAAAGCTTTCTCTGTAAATAAATAGATTCATTTTCATGAATATCTGGGAAAGCCAAAACGTTTTGAAACAAATATTTAGTAGTGTCAGGGAACTGAACATTAAGTTAATTGTGATGCTTACTGAAAGTATGTACGCATGCCATATACCAGCTTCGCCGTAAGGCATACGTTTCTATGTATGATTTTGATTTCCCTTGTCAGTTTCCTAACTTCGCCGTTTGTCTAAATTTATAAATCAAATACAAAACGTCCAATAAGAATTATAATATACATGAAATTGCAGGAACAATATGTGTAATTGTTAAATCATATAGTTGAAAATAATATAACAAATATAACAGATTTGCTTCCAAAAATGTGATATATGTATACATATATTTAGTAATATTGTTTTATTAAATTAATATTGCTTATTAAATTAATATTATTTTATTTTAAAAATAAATAATAATAAAATAATCGTGTTATCAAAATCATTTTATGTTTAATTTGTTAAACCAACTTTCTAGAATATAGTAATGTAATTTTAACACTAAAAATGCTGTCATTCCCACATAGAAATCTCTCACAAATGCATGCGCAGATAAAATTATTGCCAATAAATCTCCGTGATATCGTGGCCGTACTCTTATTGTTTTAGTTTTACGAGTTACGATGATGGAGAAATGAATTGTTATTCGATGGTGCAAAATGCATGGGAAAAAAAAAGTATGATGTGACGCGAATGGACGGTGATTCATAACCAGAGTATTTCTTCACGAAATAATTTGTCACCTCTGTGTGAATGAAAATAATAAAAGAAAGAGTGAAGAAAAAGAGTAAAAAATAAAGAAACGGAAGGAAAAGTGCAACGTAGACAGACTGTCACGCAATTGCTTTCAATTGATGATTAAAACATAATGTACTGTAGAAATTTACAGTAAATCTGCCGACGCAGAGTATCGATTCTATATATCGCCACCTTCAGCATGGAACATTTTGATCATACATGTATCATTCAACTACGAATTGCTTGGAACTACGTAATTTCGTTTGCGTAGCCTTTTTCCGGTTATACTTTCACCCCACGACCCACCAACCTACCGAGCAATCCCTTTCCCACCATGTATATACCCCGCCTCTTTCGTCTAACCCACCCGCAGCCCATGTATTTGCGCAACTTTTTAAATTTCCGGTCGCGGATTGCCTCCGCGGCTCCGCGCCATCCTTTCCCTCGTTTTCTTTTTCCATGGAACAATAAAGCGGACGCGGGAGCGCGCTCCACGCGATGCTCCCCGCGATACGATGCAATGCACGAATTCCAACTCTGTACCTACCGCCGGATGTCCATTCCCATCGGGTCGAATTAGAGGAAATTTCTCACTCGAACTCTCGCGTCAATGTACAGATTCCTTGATTGTTACCGATCGAATGTACAATTTCTTTGTGAAAACTTAAATAGCGCAAAGTGATTCGCTGTATTATACGAAGAAAGTTATACTTGGTGTAAATGAAATTGTTCTAAATACGAATTTATAATATTTATTCAGAAACTTTCGCATCAAGCTACAACTATGTCGCATGTGTTTTCAAACATTATGAACTATAATGACGATGCTATGTTATTTATTATTTTACATGAAATATTTTTAATTTAAAATATAATTACCACAAAAAAGTAACCATTTTAATGCTTATTTTAATTATGCGAACACAACATATATTTTCATTAATCATATATTTAGAAATTGCGAGATTGCGACTAGAGCTTTGTAATACCTAATATATACGACTTTATTTTACTGTAATGTATGTGCAGATTAATTTACAAAAGCTATTGAAGTTGGGTGTGGCGCTATGCCAACCATTCTTTTGTTTCGACCTCGCGAGTATAATTTCCAAACGCACGACAATTCTCAAACGTGCCAAAAATAGATACAAAAATAGATACAGAAAAGCGAATCATAAAATTGTGTCTCTTCCTCTTTATCTATCTTTAAAAATATAACGTTTCATGAGTTATTACTAAATTTCTTCTGGCAAGCACGTATGTGTATCTTATAATCGCAACAGAGATTAAAGTACTGATTAAAGTGAGCAGCAGTATTAGATCAAGGCCTGCCAAATAACAGAAGAATTAACATTTGTATTCTTTTACTTGTTATTTACTTAAATTGCTTTCATATATTGTTACAAATGACGCAAAAAGTTTTGATTTAATCTGCTTATTTAGTTTTAAACGAAAGTCGAGATTGAAATTTTAATTGTGCATTCTATAATTAACATAGAAGTGAATAATTACATGTTAGTTTAAAATGCCTTGGGCTGAGTTTAATAAAAAATTCCAATTATCTTACTCGATATAACAGAAATTCTTCATTAAAAAGAATCCTCAACTGATCTTGCGATCGTGTACACCTTACAAGATTTTGAATCTTACGAAGTTTTATGCCATTACTTCCTTGACTTGGATAAAGAATGAGGACACGGAAGTAAGGACAATGGAAATGTGGAAAATTGTAAAAATACTTTCGTGCCGACGAAAAACATGGCAAAGTTGAACTGTAAAGTGAAACCGCGTATCCAATGGAAGCGGAGATGACGCGTCTGTGGCTTCTCCAGCTCGCCAGGGGGGGTTTTACAATCATGTACTATGCTAATCCCGGAACGTTACGCCCCGCATAAAACATAAAACTCACTCACTCATTTGCCCTCATCCACCCCATTCCACTTGTCTACCCAGATCTTGTATCTCGTCTTCTTTCTCTTCCTTTTGCGTTAGCAATTTGAAACGCATAAGAATATCCATCTGGAATGCAAATCTCGAAAAGTATTCTGTATTCCCTAGAAGTGAAATTTCGAATTTAATCGATACACAAGCAACATTAAAACAAATAGTTTAATTAAACCGTGCCATTTATCGCTCATTTCAGTTTTCATAATTAGAAAAATAATTATATGGCATATTAGTAATATATATTAATAATATAATTAAAATGTAAATTTGATAAAAGTCACAATGTTTCACGAAAGGCAATACATAACATGATCTGATATTATTAACGCGCCATAAGATTATTAGTAAATCAATTATTAGAAAAATAAACTTATCATAACCATATGCTGAGCCACATGCTTTAACATATTAAATATCGTTTGTTAGATTTGATATTGTTTGATTTGATATCTTTCTATTTTTTACGCAAAAAATAGAAAAAAAAATTAAGGAAAATACGAGAATAACAGAGGATAGGCCAGTTATTACAATTTCATTTCGGTAATTGTGCCCCGCGTGTGCGACTCGCGAAATTAATTAAATTAATGCAACACGTACACGCTCTTTCGCTTTATATTCTTGCACTAATATGTGTGACACATACACGTGTAAACGCATAGAGTAGGTAGTAGTATGAGCATCCGCTATATATAAAGGTAATATAATGTGTTAATTGGGTCAAGTGCTCCACATCGAATTGGATAACATATAAGAATTATGACAAGTAAAATAAACTTAACTATTGATTTTCGAAATATTAGAATGTGCTCGCGATAATCGTAAATATATAATTCTGATAATTCAGTACTTATGACATGTTTAGCAAATTCTTCAAGTCTTTTTAAAAATATCTGTGTTGATATATGATAATATTTTTGATAAATAAAGTAACATATGTGTGTGAACCTTATAAATTAATTATTTATAAAAGTATTAGTAAAAAATATAAAAAAATATAAAACATTAAAGACCACAAAAGCTTAATTGATTAACGCAATTTAGATTTTGAAATATTATATCGGTAAGGCAAAAAGAACAAATTGAATCATTGATAATTGGCATCTATATATATATTATGATTACATTAAAATTCATTTAAAAATATTCGATTTATCTGATTTCGAAAGCCAATCAGCATTACTTTCTATTCCCTGTTGTGAGTATAACTTTCTGTAAAATACATGATTATTGTTATATGATTATAATTAGATATATACAATAATTACTGTATTAACATAAAATTATAGTTTTAACTAAAATTATAATTTTGCTTATTTTGTTATTTACCACGTAAATTGTCAAATGCAAATGAATTTATATGTATGAATTACAAAAAAAATTAAATTATAATTCTTAAAATTTTAAATTCGTTAAAATTTGCACAAAATGAAATATTTAAAATAGAAATATTTTTAATTTTTTAACATTATTCTCATAACAAGCGGAAAAAATAATTATGCACTCAAATGTTGATGAATGAAATGTTGTATATCTCTGTATTTTATGTATAACAATCGCACGCATAATTACGCGTATTTTTATAGTGCAGTGATTTAGATATATAGTCTCCATCTTTGTTAACCAACTTTAAAGTAATTTCAGGACAAATTTCAGAAGTATAAGATATGTCGGATAACGTCATAAAATGCGAATAAAAACGTAAAAATATTACAATTTTCATAAATAATTCACGAGACTCCTGCACGCGCGAATGGACGGGGATTAACAAAGGTGCTTTATGTGATGCATCATACAGAATAATACCTTCAAAGAAAATAACGCTTTCCTGATTCTGATTTATCACTGTCTCTCAAGATACTATAGTTGTTGCAATAGTGGAAGTAAAGCTCTGTAATAATCCAAATATAAGGGCATAAATTTGCTTACGATTACATTTACAATTGTATACACTTGTCGCATATCCTTTTAATGACAGATTTTACAATTAATTTGAAAATAACTTTTTTTTTAAAGAAAATATGAGCCGCTAATAATTTTCAAATTATAACCAATTGTAAAATAAAACTCTTTTATAAAATAAATCCAAAAAAATGTAAAATTACATTTGATAGTTAATTTTAGATCAAATTTATTTTAATGAAGTTCTAATTGGGAGTTTAGTCACAGAGAATATATAATGCTAAATATTTATAAATTTTATCTAAAAATAATAATCTTCCTAAATATTTTTTCTAAAAAAAATTGACTTCAAATTGATTAGTGTTAAAAAATTATACACAAGAAATAGAATGTTTCATTCTCGGTTTCACCAATTACATAAATATCATTGCATCATACTTTATGCAATTATATTTGTACATATTATGATTATATTTGATAAAAGACGTAGAACAAAATTACAGCAAATTTTATAAAAATAATAACAATATACGTATAATAATATACGTATTGTTGTAAAAATTAATACTATTTCAGATATATTTCCTGTATCGTACAACATATATAAGTAAATAAATATTTAATATGAAATATATGGATAGAATCACGGAATATGTATTTATTTTATGAGTGGTTGCATATGTAATGTAGATCAGAAAACTTGGCGTATTTTATACTAATGCTTATTTATTGCAGCGAGAGAAAGAATTATTCTAGAGAAAATGTGTATATATTTATACATAAATAATTAAGCAATAATTAAAAATAGTATTTATAATACCACGATATTAATACTTAATAAATATTTTTATGTTTTTAATATTTAAGATTTTAATACTTAGTTTTTAATACTTAGAGTTTTAAACTATAAAAAAGTATTTATAAAAATAACGATTAATATTAAAAGTAAAAAGTAAATGAATATTATTATATGATTACAAAATTATAAATCTTAAAGTAAAACTCGATTAATGAAGGAATGATTTTATTATAACTTTGTTATAAATTATAAAATATGCATGATTTAATAGGAAGTATTGTGCTGACGTATTAAATAATATATATATGTATATCATTAGTATAAGCATTGTTTCTGAATAATGAAATTGCTGTAAGATTTATGATCCATTTTATGAAGTATTAATTATTATTGTTTATCTCACGAGACAAAGCTTTTATTTATTTATTCCTATTAAAAGCTTCTGTGAAAGAAAATTGAAATTTCATTTCTGAAACAAAGAACATTCTCATGGATTCATTAAGAATCCGTACATAATTAATCTTGCTTCTTCTTTCACTAATATATCCTATTATTTCTTTTATAAAAAACATATTTTATATATTATAAAAAAAATTTTTTGTAAGAGCGAAAAATTGTTTAAATTTCATCTTATTAAATTTCATCTTGTTAAAATTCATCTTTCTACATAACCAGATATTTATTTGTTGTTCTAAAACTTTTAATTTTCATTTTAATTGCATCAAATCGCGCATATTCTATAAAAGAATAATAAATGAAAATGATACTCTAATATATATATTGTTATCGATTACAAACAATCGATGAATGTTACGAAATTTGCGAAAACAACGAAAACAACAATATTCTCGATCCCAACGCGCTTGCAAAAAATATGTCAGAGAACATTGATCAATTCACGCAGCAAAAAATTTATATTGTCATTAACAAGCATGTATCATATGCGCCGGATGCACGGAACGGGAGTGCGCGAAACTGACAATTTGGATTAAATAACATTGCGTACAGCGACGATTAAAATGTTAACATCATGAAGTAGCCTTTAAATAAGAAAATTATAGTTTTATATAATAAAAAATAAAGCTTGTGAGATTTTATAATATTATTTTATATACGTTCAATGTATAAAATAATAATAAAACTTTACATTATGATAGCGAATACACTCTTATTGCTATAAGAGTGTAATAAATGATTAGTATTTTTATAGCGTTATTTCCGCCAGAATAAATGCAGCTATATGGGCAAGAATCCACTATACGAATGACGAGTAGCATTAGTTTCTACGATGGACTAGGATAAAAGCTTTTACTACTTCGGCTTTGGTAGTGTGCAATGCGAAGCTTGTCGGCTCTGAGACGGATTACCGATCTTCTTATCTGAGCTCGTCCTGCCTGACTGTGCCTGTATCCTGGATATATTTGGCACATATGCCGATCTCGATTTTCTATTAATCTTCGCAGCTGCGATGCTGTCCATAGTGTCATCCATAGTGTCCTGTCATATATTATAGGATATTTGGGGAATGAAATTTGCTGTGATCAAGTGTGCCCATTTTGAGCATACATAAAACAGCATGTAAATTAAAGTATCAAAAATTGCAATAAAGAATGTGTATTGAAATAATGCTTAAAATGAATTTACAATATGTTGCAAAATAGAATGAATATTGATAATATGTGTTTACGTATGCATAAAAAAGTAACTAGATCTTGTAAAAGAACATCTTATGTTATATACTTAAAAATAAAACAATTTCTTAAAAAAAATTAATTATTTCAATTAATATTGTTTACAATTTATTTTATTATTCTATTATCGAGTATTTTTGAAGGTTGATTTATTCAACGAAATGTGCAATCGTATACCATTAACTGAGCGCTAGACAAGCTATCCATTTACAACTCGTGTACCGAGTTCAAAAGTTAAATGAGTTTGACGAACATAAAATTCCATGTGGATTTAATATGTATATACTGCATGCTTTAAAAATGTATAAAAGCTTAATTAAATGTTCCAACTGACCTACGGTTTAACTGAATCGCAGCGAGCACTGAAACTTTTTATTGATATGAACGTCACACATTCGCGGTATTGGAAAAGGTAGCTAAAACTGCAATGTTACAATAGAACGCATCCTATTAATTCTATTTTATTTATTTTTATTATAACGTTATTAGATCGTCCATTCTGTTTGATATTTGTAACATAAAAGACTAGAAATGCATCACATATTTTGGATTACCGACATGATATTAAATCTCACTGAACTTTTAAATTCGTCTCATTTATTTCGTTTCATTTTTGTCCTTGTATAAATTAACTTATTTGTAATTATCTCAGCAAAAGCCGACAAATTATTAAAAAATATATATTGTACCTACATCGTGTGTAAATTCTTTTATCGCAGTTGTAATTTTAACTGTACTTCACGCTGCTGCGTTATATTGACCATAAAAGGCGTTTTATTTGTGTTGGTTTACGATGGCGTAATTTATATCGAGAAACTTTAAGAAAACACAAGAACCGCATATAAAGGAAAACTTATATTAAATCTTCTCGACAAAAGAGGTAACTTAGGCAATGTAGGAAAGAGTGCATAAGCCGGACGAAGATGTACAATTAGAGAACACATTAGAACGCTCCTGTATCTTACCTTGCGTCACGCTGCCTTATGCCATGAAAAGTCTCAACGTATCTTAGCATTTCTCCTGCGAAATGATACGATGTTCATTGTCGTAAAACTCGAGAATACCCGAGAAGTGAATTCGGCAAAATAGCATCTCACAAAGTTAAGCAAGACATTAAGTATCAACGCCGAAATGGGTAGATTGTTAGGTGAGTTTCTGGCACAGAAACGTATAACATCTCCCTACTTAAAGATATACGAAATCATACATGTCCACGAATTCTGTTAATGTAAGTCGACTCAACTAAAATCATTCGTGAAAAACGAGTGCCAACTCGCGTTAGAAGTTTGACCCGACACAATGTTCGGATCTTTCAAAACGTCGCATTATACATTTTATTATGTACTTATACGTGGCGCAAGATGTTTTCAAACTTTTATAAAATTATTTCTGTAGCGAAAATCCATACGAGTTATCAGTTACCTAACATCACCTATCGTGAGCGAATTTGTACAACTGTACATATTAGATGCACTTCGTTTATTGTATGACTTATATATAATCAATAGACTTGAGACAAATTAATTACTTTCATAAATAGATTAACGAGAAACTTTGAGAGATAATATTAACAGTAGAAATCTATCACAAACAATTGTATATATCATATAATGTAAATGAACATAATTTATCAATAATGTGACTTAATAATTCATTTACTAATTGATATGTTTGCATATATTCAAACGCATTATATTGTGCAAATCCGTTAAACTATGTAACGAAATGTGACATTATGTATTAGTCAAACTAAAATGATTGTACGTGCGTGCTTTCTCTAATATTTACTATCATTTTGCTAACATTATCTATATTTTTTATTATCTATATTTCTACTATCATTTACTAACATTTATTTCATTATGCGATCAACAACAATCATACAGAATACTTTAAGAAAGTAAAACTTTAAAAAAGTTCGGAAGCATTACATAAAATGCTTTCTTTACCAAATAAAAAATGTTATCGTTTAAATGTGAACTTATGTAATTTGTGAAAATGGAAAAGAAAATGTACATTGAAATTAATATAAATTTAGTATTATTTTTATATAATTTCTTTAATAACTTTACTATTTACTAATCATATGTTTTACTTTTTTTCAATTCAACATCTTTTTTATGTATTATTTTTATTTAGGTTATATATACATAATTTATTATTACAAAATTATTTTAAAAAATCATTAAGTGCATTTTCTTTTCTTGATCGTATATTCATATTTACGAATCTTAATTTTAAAATCTCGATGTTGGTGTTTATTTAGTAAAATAGTGCAAACAAGAACAGCCTATCTACGAACCGTTATGCAAACATATTAAATCGTTTTCCCTTAATTTAGTCGAGTGCTCGCTGCGTAAACTTAATTATCTCGGTAACTAGGTGCTCCTCATAACCGATTTACATCGTCTCCACTTGTTCGAATTAATGTGATGCAAGTAATCTAACTATCTCTGGATGTTAATGAACTCCTGATGTTTCGCCTAACTGACTTTCAAACTACTTGAAACTTGTATCCAATAGTCACGTGGCATGATAGAGACTTTTACGTTTCTTTAATGTATATAATGAAAAATGTCGAACTTTTTGAAAACTAGGACTGTTCCTCAACAACCGCGCCACTTGGAATTCAGTTAAATCGATCGACGAGCCGCCTTATTAATTCCGTTCAAGCAGAGCATCGTCGAGCAACCATTACCCTCTCTCTCATCGTGGATTAATGAGCTCACCGTCGTTATATTCCGCGCTGCTTTCTCCCCTCGTTCTTCTTGCCCGCGAACGGAATTTAGGTGATACGACAAAAGTTCGCAGCGGCTGTGAATAAAACATGCGGCCAACGAAGCGACACCGGCACGAGTTGTCGGTGAATCAAAATTAAGTGACTCGAGTTAACGAACAAAGGAGGAACCGTCTGAGGATACAGAGAAGGGGTGCCAACGAGAAACGAGGATGGGTGAGATAAAGTGTCGAAAGCACTGCCGAGATTACACACCGGCGCGGGTCCACTTGCACGCTACGCTTTACATTATTGACAAGCTTGATTATCTTAAGCATACTTTGCGGCGTCGGAGGTTGCAATTTTGCCCCCAGGAGAGAATGGGAAGACTTGCCACGAGTAACCAAGCTGCTAATATATTTATTAAAAACCTCGAGCAAGCGAGCAGCCTCGTCGCTCCAAACTTATCCGGAATCCGCGACGCTTTCTCTCCTTTTACCACGCTAACTATTCTCTTCTTACCGCACCGCATTCACCAGGCCGTCACAACATTTGCTCTCTCTTTACACACTTATTTGCCTTCCCTAACTTCAACTTCTACATCAACATCGATACCAGCCATGTTTGAAATATAATCGCAGCTGGTGTACAGCCGAGTTACGAGAAAGTTTCGCCTATAAGCCAAATCAGTACAAGTTAGATATAATAATGAAGTCGACTGAGTGCGCGTAAACTGATGAATGGTAAACTATAATAATATATGATATTAAATTCTATAGAATTAAGGATGAATTTTTTAGGTTTATCTTACATTGTAAAATTTTCAAATAACTTTAGTTTAATTATGCAAATAGTATATTTTCTTATTATGCAAATAATAATTCTTCCTGCCTTTATATTTTAATTATAAAATATAATTAAAGAGATATAAGAGAGAGAGAGAGAGAGAGAGAGAGAGAGAGAGAGAGAATTTGTTATAGGATTGTATTAAACTTATATACATACGTATTTATCTGTTAAATACAATATTAATTTCTTTTGCTATTTTAAA
>Ga0157364_1001837_pt1 | contig 18815 bp, 15 predicted proteins | sample AttsexASBM2_FD_111476 | JGI IMG/M metagenome (GOLD analysis project Ga0157364, IMG submission 111476) | Fungus gardens microbial communities from leaf cutter ant in Ribeirão Preto, State of São Paulo, Brazil - Atta sexdens ASBM2 | ecosystem: Host-associated > Fungi > Mycelium > Unclassified ...
GTGTGTGTGTGTGTGTGTGTGTGTGTTTTATATATATATATATATATATATATATATATATTATCCATTGTCTTTCCCATTCCCTTTCTGAACCCCGTTTGATTCGGTGGAATCAGTCTCTTCCCTTCCACTTCCTCCCTCATCCTTTCCACTAATGCCATCGTATATATCTTGTACAACGATGGTTATTATCATCTCCCTATAATCCTCCATAATCTGCTACTTATCTCTCCTTTTTAATTGGCATAACTATACTCTCTCTCTACTTCTCCAGCCTTTCCTCCCCCTTATTTTATTGCATAGCCACCACGCCCATTCCTCTATTCCTTCTCCATCATATCTCCACATCACTCACTTGATCTTCGAACCTCCTTATTATCCTGTTTATTTCCTCCGTCTCCAAATCCTCCTCTTCCACCGTTTCACTCCTTCTCTGTCCCTCTTTTATTACCTTGTTTTCTACCCTCTAATTGTTTACGAAAAAATCCCTCCCACTCTTTTATTTCTATAGTTTTATTTAATCCCTTTCACCTTTTCCTTTCCCTGTTTATTACTTCCCATCTGCTCCTCCATTCTTGCTTCCTCTCTCATCTTTCATTTTCCTTTTGTCTTTTTCTCTCACATAACTCTCTATATTTCCTCTTCTCCTTCCTATACTCCTGTCTCTCTTTCTTTTCCTCCGTGCCCTTAACTTCATCTTAACATTCTTTTTTTTCCTTCTATGTTTCTTATCCCACCATCCTTTCCTTCTTTTTTCCTCTCCCTTCCTCTCTCTTTCTCTACTTTTTTCATAATCTCTCTCACTCTTATTCCAAATTCTCTTCACTTTTCCTGTATTTTTCCCTCTACCATTTGCACTCTTCCTAATTCTGTTTTAAACAGCTTTCTTCCTTCCTCGTCCCATATTCCTCTATTTCTCCTTCTTTTCTCTTTCCCTTTTTCCCATTCCTCTCCTCCTTTATTTGTTTTTCAAACATACTATTGTTGAGTGATGATCCGAATCTACTTGTTCTTCTATCTCCAAATTCACTTTCTCGTTCATTTCCTCGTTCATTAGAACGTAGTTTATAACAGATTTTCTTCTATCCCCGGTGTAATTGTCCAATTTCTCTTCTCATCGCTCTTGATTCTCCCGTTTACTATCCCCGTTGACCATCCCCTCTCCTTAAAATATTTTATCAGCCTCTTCTTTTCCTTATTCATTTTCTTGTTCATCGATCTCCTTTTTAATCCTTCCTCATCTCCTTCCTCTAATCTAACCTTTCCTCCCTCTGCTTGCATTAAAATTCCCTTCAATTACCGTTCTTATTCCCTCTTCTCTCCCCTCCATCTTTCTAACATTTTTAATTTCCTTTCCATATCCCCATTCACGTATATCCCTATTACCTTTAACTTCTTTTTTCCATACTGAATTTTTCCTTCTATTATTCCTCTTTTATCTCCTCCTCCTCTCCTTGTTTTGCTAATTCCTTTTTAACTTCCGCTATCATTCCTCTCATTGCTCTTCCTTCTTGCTCCCTGCACCTTCCACCTGTATCCTTTCGGCAACTTTTCTTTAACTTTCCCTGTTTTTCTCTTTTATTCATGTTTCCATTAAAACCAACATCTCCCAATGTCTCCCTCTCTAATGTTTCCCAAAATTCTCTGTTTTTATTTCCCACTCCCCCGTCACATTCCAAAAGGCTATTTTCAATCCTCTTTTTCCCTCATATTTCTCTTCCATTTCTTCTCTGCTTTCTCTCTCCTCTCCTCTCCTCACTCCTCCTCTTATTCCTTCTGCTTCTGCGTCTCTTCTCTCCAATCCTTTCCAATCTTTTTTTTTCTTCCTTCATTTATTGCCCTCTTACTTCCCTCCTCAGTTCCTTCCTCTACTATTCCTTAAATCGTCCTTCTTTTCCTCCCATTTCCAATCTATTTCCAAATGCCTCCTATCCATAAACCCCAATATCCTTCTCTTACTATATTTCCCTGTATCTTTTCTCTCAGCATTATCTATCTTATCTTCCACTTTATCCTTCTTTTCTCCCATGTCAAATCCATACCTCTTTATCTTTCAGCTTCTATTTATTTCTCAAAATTTCCCTTTTCATCTCCCTAATCTTATTACCCACATATCCTTTTTCTCTTCTATCTTCCTCTATTCTCTTTATCTCTTCCATTCCCATTACTCAGATCTTTCCCAGATCTTTCCACATTCCCTTTAATGTTTCCTTTATATCCTCTTTTCTCCACGAACTCCCTTAATTATAATATTCTTTCCTCTATTCCTTTTCTCTTTTATCTCCCATCTTCTTTCTAATTCCCTTTTCCTTCCACTCCTCCTCTTTTCTCTCTTTTTTCCTTCTCTTTTATCCTTATCTTTCATCCTCCTTTCTTCTCTTTCTTTCCTCCTTCCATTCTTCCTATCTTCGTCCTCTCCAATTCCCCTTCTATTTTCTCTATTCTCTCTTAAAATTTTTCCCTTTCCTTATTCCACTTCTCTAATCGTCCACTTTTCTTTGATTCGTTCCATCTCCTTCTTCAACATCTCTTTCTGATCTCTTCCTGATCGCCTTTCTTATTTCCTCACTTATTACTTTCATTCCTTCCCTCACCTCTGCCATTAATTCTCCCCCACAAGTTCCCTCATTCCCTTCCCCACTGGCGACTCATTAATTTATTGTTAGAATATGATTTAAATATATTGTGTACTATAGATTGAGTTGTGACGCTGTATACATTCTGTAATCATTTTTTGGACGTCTTCTATAATAAAAGTAGTCTGTGTTGAGAGCTTGAAGAAGTCGTTTCATTTAACAGGTTATGGGCCCAGTGCTTAACTATTTTTTTTGAAAGTATTAGTTCTTCAAGCGCACAATGTCGTCAGTAAATTACGTGACCAATGTTTTTAAACTTAAAAGGACGTGAGAATTATGACGATTAGACTTTCGCCGCAGAGAATTTTCTGATTCTCGATGGAATGCAAAAATGCATCGATGGAACTGAAATGGATGCTGAAAAATCGCTAAGGCCAAAGCTAAGCTGATTTTGACGATCGACATATTGCTCTATATTGATATAAAAGAAACCAGGACAGCAGCCGAGCTATCGGCAAAGCTATCGACAAAGCTGAAGTCGTTGTTCGATGATTCCGGATTCAGGAAGATCAGCCTTCTTCGAACGTTAATCTCTACGAGATTAGAAAACTGTGACGATGGCGTCATTTGTAAATCAAATAATAGAATAATAGAACGGCGCAGAGATTGAGAGATACGGTTTCAATATAGATGATGAATGGATTGGTTCGTTGCTTTTGGCAGGATTGCTGGAAAAATTTTCGCCAATGATAATGGCGATTGAGCATTCATTTAGTATCCCCCAGACCTTGAAAAAGAAAAGAAAGAGAAGATTAATTGTGAAGAAAATGTAACAACAGAAGTCAGAAGATCGGAGAAAACGCCAAAGAAAATTTGATGATTATGTAACGTACATGTGTACAAAAATTAGCTGAACAGTAATCCAATCACAGTTGCTGAGGCTTTGTCAATATCAGATGCAAAAAATGGAAGCAGGCAATGTTAGAAGAATTGCAATCTTTTGAAGAAAACAATGCATGGGAATTGAAAGATATGTCAGAAGAAGAAACTGTGGTGGATTGTAAATGGATTTAAAAGAAAAATTGACAAAAAGGTGCAATCTCGAGCTAGGTTAATAGCTAAGATTTCTCGCAAAGATCAGCAGTATAAATTTTGATGAAACTTTTTTTTCAGTAGTTAGGCATTCTAGTCTAAGATTACTTATGGCATTATCAGTTAAGCTATAACTCATCTGAATGTAAGAACTGCATTCTTAATGGTCATTTGAAAAGAAAGATTATTGAAACAAAATGAAGATTTCATATCATCAGATAAAAGTAAAGCTTTGAGATTAAAAAAGGCGATTTATGGACTGAAGCAGTCTTCCACGAGGAAAGCTTGGAATGAAAGAGTAAATGAAATGTTGACAGACTTAGGCTATAAAAGATCGAATTTAAAATAGTGTTTGTATAAAAAATGAGAATGATTTAGTTACTGTAATTGCGTTATACAATTTTTTTATTTTTTCAAATAATAAGGAGGAAATAGTTTTTCTGAAAGCTAAAGTAAGTTCGAAATTTAAGATTAAGGACTTAGATGAAACTGTGTCTTGGTATGCGAGTAAATAATGATAAAGTTAACAATGTGATAACATTAGAGAAGAAAATTATATTGATTTGTTATTAAAGAAATTTGATATATTAAATTACAGCCTGTTAAAATATCTATAGAATCAAAGTTATTTTTTGAGTCAGATGACAGAAAAATTGATATTCCTTATCAAAGATAATAAGTAGTCTTATATATTTTGTGTTAACAAGACTTGATGTAGCTTTTAGTATTAGTTTAGTGTTAGTTTTTCTTAAGTCAATTTAATAATTCATATATTTGAATTACATTGTGTGCAAAAAGAATATTAAGATACTTACAAGTTACAAAAAATTATGATTTGAAATTTAAAAAGGATAATACTGAATTAGAAGGTTTTGTTGACGCTGACTGGGCGAGTGACTTAATAGATACAAGATTATATACAGGTTTTGTATTTAAACTCTTGAATTGCAATTTCTTGGGAAAGTACAAAACAAAAAACAGTTTATCTAGTACAGAAGCGAATATATGGCTATCTCGGAAGCATGTAAAGAAATTATTTGTTGAGAAACTTACAGGAACTAACAGGAAATTTATACTATATCAATTTATTTAACGATAATCAGAACGCACAGAAATTGTCTGCTAATGTCTATGTATCATAAAAGATCTTATAATATAAACATATACATCATTTTATTGCGACATCATTTTATTAGAAAAGAAAGAAAACTTATTTTTAATAAGTTAGTAAAAAAGTTGAATATGACAGCTGATATGCTAGCTGACATTCTTACAAAAGGATTAAACTCTGAAAAACATTATAAGTTTCTGAATATGTTAGGTGTAAGTATTATGCAGTATTTAAAATAGAAGGGGGTGTTAGAATATGATCTAAATCTACTGCATATTCTATGATTGAATTGTAGCGCTGTATATATTCTGTAACCATTTTTTGGACGCTTTCTATAATAAAAGTAATTTGTGCTGAGAGCTTGAAGAAGTTGTTTCATTTAACATTTATTATTCTTTTAAATAATTTTTCTTTTTGTCTTTTTACTGCCCCTTGCTTTCCCATTTTCTCTCGTTTCTTCATTATGCTTTCTTCTACATTCTCCCCTGCACTACTCCTCCTTTCCCTTCTTTCCTTCTTTAAAAACTTATCCATCTGTTATTTTCTTGTCCACTTCTAATTACTCTCTCCATTAATTTCTTTACGCTCTTTACTTTATGCCGATTTTTCCCGCTTGCAATCCCTTTATACTCTCCTCATTCTATTACTCTTTTCCTTTGCACCCTCCTTTCCCTCTCATCCTACTGCCCGTTCTCTAATCTCCAAACCTTCCGTCTCCTACTTCTCTCTTATCTGCTACAATCTCTCTTGTCTCACGCTCATTCCACTCCCTCACCCTCCTTATCCACCCTCCTTTACTCACACACACACACACACACGCACACGCACACACACACACACACACACACCTTTTCTCTCTCCTTCACACATTCTGTCTGCCCAATTCCACTCGCTCTTATAAATTATACATTTTTGTCTATTCTATTGGAAACGGAAATCCGCCTATCAAATTATATAAATAATATTAACATTATTATATCATTCCTTTAAAAGATTTGATATCAAGAAGCTAGCGCAAAATTAAATCCCTTATAATTAATATTAATTTCTTTATACCATTCTTTATACCAATTTCTTTATACCAAATTAAATAAATAATAAATATTGATTTGTTGACATGTATCATTTATATAAAAAATTGATATCAACATCTGTGGCGCCAAGTTAAATTCTAAATTAAATTTTTTCGTTTTATACAGTTTCGTTTTAACTCTTTAATTTTTTGTGATAACACTTAAATTGAACAAAGTAATTCGCAATTTTGTGATAACGTTTTGTATAATATTTTGAAGAAGAATTAAATAACTACTATCTTAGTTGGAAGAGAAAATGTCTTTGGATGAATTGTGATATAATAATTTCATTTAAGAGGAATTTAAACCATTTGGATTGGAATAGGAAGATCCTTCAGTAAGATATATGTATACTTAGATTTCATTGCATAAAGATAATACTATTTGGATTAAATAAATAATAATAAAAATAGTATCACTTAGGTTTTACTTTTTATTGATAGTAGAATTTAACTTGGCGATTGTTGATATCAATTCTTTTATACAAATGATATGTATCAATAGATCAATATTCATTATTTATTCATTATATCATTATTTATTTAATTTGGCATGGTATAAAGAAATGAGATTTAACTTTGCACTAGTTCTTGATATCAAATCTTTTAAAAAAATGTTACATATCGTTAAAGTTAATATTATTTATATTATTTTTTAGTTAATATTATTTATATAATTTTGTATCCGAATTACACAGAATTTAACTTTGCGCCAATTGTTGATATCATATCTTTTATACGAATAATAGATATTATTACAGTTAAGTAAATAACAAGAGACAATACCATTTGTATTTTATTTTTTAATTTAATAGAATTTACTTGAGTAGTTATGATTGTAGCATCTGGGTTTTAATTTTTCATTTGATACATTAATTTTTTTCGAAGAATAATTTTTGACAAAGAATTAATGTTGCCATTACTTTTGTTGGAATGAGAAGATCTTCAATAAGAATATCCTTGAAGAAAAATTAAAATTATTATTAATTGAATACTTAGTATTATATACAATGAGTCGGTTTCGACTCGATTAAGCCGAATCGGTGATTGTCAATCCTAAGTGATCAATTCTACTAAACAGCAAACACAAACACAATAGTCAGTTTTACGGTCAATTAAGTAATTGGCGTTGGTGATGGCTCAAATGATTCTTCACGAATAGCACGCATACTTAGCGCTTTTTTTTATATCAAATTAAAAAGTAAAATACAAATGGTACTGTTTCTTGTTATTGTGTTTTACTTTTTAATTTGATAGAACTTAATTTGATTAGTTATAATTTACTAATTAATAAGGAAAACTTGATTCAATTGTTTTGATTCATATTCATTCAATCATATTCCTTATCGAATAATTATTTAATTAAGTTTTTCTGTTAAAAAATGATAGATGATGAAAAGTGTTTTCCATATCGTTCTTTAAAATAACTTCTATCCTGAAATCAGGTTTTAATATTGTTGCAGCGCGACAAAATAATTGTAGAGTGCATTGCGAACGATCAATCGATCGATATGTCAGGTCAAGACAGATGCGCAGCGTGTGTTGCGTAGTAAAAAAAGTACGTTGAAGAAGTAAGTCTATTATTTGCATTATTTAACAAATAAAATAAGTACTGTTGATTTAGTCTTGGGGATGTTTAGATATCAAATGAACTTCAATAAATTCGTGATCATGAAATTTAATCTGTCTAGATTCATGTTGTTCATTAACAATAAAAGGATATAAATCTGGAAAACACAATAAATCTAAAAATTTTCACGATTATTCAAGGGTAATTCTTGAATTTTTAACATTTGAAATAAGGCGATAGTATACTCATAATAACTATTCTTATCATCAACTATTTGAGTTAACATTCACCTTTATTATTTAAATATTAGTAGTAGTTTATAGTAATTCCTACGTTATTTTTTGTTTCTTATGTTTCAATTTTTGAATTCAGTAATGTATCGTCATTCGAAACAGATTCATTATCACTTTTGTCTTTTATTTAAAAAAAATTTCATATTCTCCTCCGAACATAATTTATCGTGAGTAGCATATAATATGTTTATATTATAAAGAGGATTGTTACATTTTAATCATGTTAAAACATCAAATATTTTTTTACATATTTACCAATTTTTTACTTATTAGATCAGTATTTGAACATATATTTTATTCAATGTTTTTTGTAAAGGTAATGGAAAATGAAATGTTCTACCTTTTACTTTCTATACCATCTTTGAGGCAATTTTTTGTTCATTACAGTTGTCATTTTAACAACAGTTTGAAATGCTTTAACTCTTTGTATAAGAATTTTTTCAAATGTATTAAGAAATAATATTACTTCGGGAACATCTTGTATAAATAGATTATTTAAAACACAATACGCAGGCATTAATCCGTTACGAAATTTTTCGCAATTACATATGTATTGTGGGTTAATATTATGATTTTTTGCATATCCATTAAATCTCTCCAAATTGGAATATCTAATTGTACTTTAATTTTATTAATTTCAGATACACTTCTTTTGTAACAAAATCTTTCACATGAAATACAAACATCGAGGTATGTCCATGGATCTTTTAGTAAATGCCTTAACTGCTTTGCTACATTTAGAATATCATCATTACTTAAAGTAGTTAAAGTCTGATGATGTTTGTATACATTTATTTATTGTTGATCCAAGATTATAATTTTATTTAATGTATCTATTATATATCAGCACTTAAAATCTCTTTTAAATTTATCATCTTTTGATAAAATATTGTCAATTCGATAAATCAAACTTGCAATATTCCTTTGAAAAATGAAGTGATAATAACTGAACAGAAAGAGACATCACAAAGAGTTAGATCAATGTAATAATTATTTGTATGAATCAACTTATTAGTAGAAGTGTTTATTGTACATGTTTGATGAAATTTATATAACAACTGTGGTATTTTCTTTAAAGTGCATCTATTTAATGCTTCAAGGAATTTTTGATAATAATCAATTATAAGTGGATCAGAATCATTACATGAAGCACAACCATGCTTTTTTGCTCGTGCTTCTACTTTCGTGCGAAAACGAATAATTCGATTTGCAAAAAGTACTCTGCTTTGAAGACTGGTAAAATGGAAGATGATATCGCATTGGAGAGACTTCAAACCTATGATCGATCTGCTGAAACAGATTGTTGAAAACACTTGAATCCTCCGAGGATTATGATTGAAACATTCTTTTCGGGAGAAGACGGGAACCAAAAGAAAACGACCAAGTTCTTTGTACGATAATCTTATACAGACTTCCACGCCTGTGAAATCAATATTGAATCAATCAAAAATCGTACCATCCACTTTGAACGAAGTATCCGAAATAATACAACCGCGTGATTTATCGTATGATCACGCTCCCACCATCGAAGAAATTTTTGAGGTTGCCGATGAACTGCTAACATCTATTCGACACATGCTTCAAACATCCGAAGGCAAGGAAAGCTTGCAAATTATGATCCGTTGGGTCAGAAATATCTGAAAGTAGTTCTGAATGATAAGAAAGCCGTCAACATAAACGTTGTGTATGAAATTTATTTCAACGACGAGAGAACGATGCTTGGTAACAAACATATCCCCTTGCACAAAAATGACGATATAATTATAGATGAAAAAAGATACGATGGAACATCGGACTTGAATATGAATTAATTTTCATGAAATTTCCTAAAGTATCTGGATGGATGATGATGCAGACCTACAGGAGCATTCTGCTGATGACAAATGCTGGCGCGGTCATAGCCCAAGTAATCAAATAATGGGTAGTAGTAAGGTATAAGTATAAGAACATAATAGCGCCATTGGTATCGAGTAAAAAAGTTGGAACAGGAACATAAACAAAAGAGTGGATTTACCGCGTATGACGTTAAACGATAACACGATCAACTGTATCCATTGGGATCCCAAAGAAATTATGGATCGTCTGCGATTGCTCGAGGCCTCACGCCAGATGTTACAATGATCACAACAACGAGATTCTGTCGATATTCGCTTCGCGATTATAAATTAACCTCGTTTTACACACACGTTCAGTTGACATCGCAATGCCGATCAATAAGTTTGGACTATCACTTGGAGGAGGAAACGAATTGCACAGTGGCGTGGATTGCTCAGAAATTACATGCGTGATAACGCTCATTGCATAGTCGCATCGACTTTAATGCAAAGTCGTGCAAGATTCGACTAGTAGCGCACTGATGATACAGCAAACAAACGATACGTGCAGCAGAGTATTCAAGATTTGAAAGATCGTCTGAATGAAATCAAGAGGAAGATTGCAGCCTTACAAAATAATATGCAGGTTATTCTAAACGAACTTAAAAAGATGATTCGAGAAATGTATCGTGCCGAATTATTCGCAATGTCTGAAAAACGTCTGATTAATGAATTGAAATCTGGTTGATGATACGATGATCTGTGGCAGGCAGATGTGGTCGAAATGCGTCCTTATACGCGATTCAACAGGGGTTATCATTACATTCTCACCGTTATCGATGTGCTGAGTAAGCACGCACGTGCTGAACCGCTCAAAGCCAAAAGCGGGAACGAAGGCGATCGCAAAGATCAGATTCGAAACGATGGAAGATGTCCGAAAGATTTGCATACTGACAGAGGAAAAAAATTTTACAACAAAATTTTACAACAACATTTTGGATGTGCAGAAACTTGAAGAAGCAACATCAACCATTATTCTACATATTCCATAATGAAGGCCTCGATTGTCAAACGGTTTAATCGTACGTTGAAGAACGACATGTGAAAACAATTTACAATGGAAATTACAAATGCATTGATATCCTGCCTCATATCAAATTACAACGCGTGCAAGCAATCGAATTATTGGTATACGTCCCGTCGACGTTATCTCCGTGATTACCGACAGGCTCTTAACCACGGTTTACAATCGCGTAAAGATTGCAGCACCCGCGCAATACAAAATGGGATTCGCGTGAGCAAATTCAAGACAGTCTTTGATAAAAGTTACACGCTGAATTGGAATACGGAGGTGTTTAAAATTATCAATATAAAGTGCAACAAACTAATCTAGTGACATATCTTCTGGAAGATTTTTGCGGAGAGTCTATTGCTGGAAGATTCTACGAATACGAATTGCATAGCGTTGCTAACCCCGACGTACATCTCGTTGAAAAGGTGTTGCGCAAGAAGGGGAACGAGGGTTACGTGAAATGATTGGGATTTGACAATTTGCACAATTCGTGGATACATAAAGACAATGTGTTGTAAAACTTATATTTATTATTATAAAAATATAAATACGTATTAAACATATTATAAATATCATATACATATTGTATTTACATATTATACATACTATATTATACATATTATACACACTATATTTTACATATTATACATAGCATACATATTCGGTATGGAAAAAAGTTTGTGGCGATTTTTTAGTAAAATTAAAGTGTTTTTCTTAGAGTATTGAAATCAATTTATTTAAACCAAATATGCTCCATTATTTTCTATAATATTTTGCCATTTTTGGGGCAGAGCCATAATTCTATCGCGATAGAACTTCTGTGGTTTCTGGATCGAAAAACTGCTTCAAGTGATTTTCACAGGCCTCTTTTGAAGCTAGCTTTACACCATTAAGAGAGTTCTGCAGAGACCTAAACAAATAATAGTCTGAGGGTGCTATGTCAGGACTATACAGTGGATGCATTAAAACTTCCCAGCCAAGCTCTCGCAATTTTTGCCGAGTCATCAAAGATGTATGTTGTCGTGATGGAAGACGACATCTTTCCTATTGATTAATTCTGGCCGCTTCCTCTCAATTGCTTGTTGTAATCTCTGCAGTTGTTCACAGTAGAGTTCGGAATTAATTGTTTGATTGAACGATAATAGCTCATAATGAACGATTTCTTTCCAGTCTCATCACACACACATCACCTTCTTCCTCGTCAATCTAGGTTTTGCGATTGCTTGCGCCTTTTCTTCTTTCTTTATCCATCTTTTTTTAGTTGGATTGTCGTAGGTGATCCATTTTTCATCACCAGTTATCATTCTCTTCAGAAATGGCTCAATTTCATTCCTTTTCAGTAGCGTATCACAAATTTTAATTCGGTCCATCATGTTCCTAACACTCAACTCGTGAAGAACCCAAACATCGAACTTCTTTTTGTATCCAGCTTTGTGTAAATGATTTAAAACTGTTTTGTGGTCGATATCTAGTTCCCTGGCAATCTTCACAGTGCTCACATGCTTATCATGTTCGACTTTTACCATGATTTCAGTGATTGGTCGACCGGAGCGATGTTCATCTTTCACATTGAAATTTTAAACACGAAAGCGAGCGAACCATTTCCGTGCTGCTGATTTTGATAGAATATCTTCACCCTAAATAGCGCAAATTTTTTCATAAGCCTGCAGCATTCTTGTCTTTATCGTAGTGATACTGCAAAATGTAGCGAATTTTTTCCTTATTTATTTCCATTTTCAAAATAAAATAACTTTTGATCCACTTCAGCGATTTCAATCTTTTTCGGCTCAAAACAAAAGTTAAAATGTCTTTTTTAAACGCACGTCTAGTGTTGCCGATACGATTAGTAGTTGCCGACTGCTAAGCATTTAATGCTAAGCATCTATCGGAAAAAACACCACGAACATTTTCCCATACTCAATATTGTACATATTATATACATATTAAACATACTATACAATGTAAATGTGTTTTCATTTACATCGGTAATGCTCTCATTGCAGCGTATCGGTGGAACTTGACATAATATATCGCTTATCGTCATGTGATCTCAGAGCGATTTTGTTTCTGATATCGTGTACATCTCATGCAATTTGGATCTTATGCATGACTGTCTGCGCGTCATTTCAGTTGCGTTATTCAAGCACCGCATGTTATCCTCGAACGTTATAGATCTCACTGTTGCTTTTGATGCCGTTTGCCTTCTTTACCCTTATCCTTCCGTCTGCAAGGCATACATTTTCGCTCTAAGCCCAACGAATTCGGTTATGATGGCACTGTTGTTCTCTTTCATAAGACTAGAAATTTTTTTACACGCGATATCATTGCGCGCGACTGTATCGCTCTCTCAAAAATAATAGTTATAATTCACAGTAGAATAAAGATATTTCTGCATGAATAATTGCATGTAATAAACGCTGAAGGAAAGATTATGTAAGAAGAAGATTCACAACGCTTGAGAGATGGTAAGTATACATGATGAATATAGCACGCGATGGGGATTACGTTCGGTGGTGGGGACCGGCGGCGGCGGTGACGGATCGCGCCCATTGACGCGCTATGTTTTCACCGCGTTTTCCGCACACCTCCGCTACGTAATTTCGCGCTATATAATTTCCGGCTATGTAATTTCCGGTTGCGTAATTTCCCGCACTCGGGACATCCTCGTCCCCTGCACCGCTATCTCCGCGACGTCATCCGCTATGATGTCATTTTATGACACTTTTTCTTCTTCCCTGTGATGTCACCCCTCCCCTCTAGTAACGTTACCTCCTGTGACGTTATTCCATTCCCCCTCCCACTGTGATGTCACCCTCCTCGCCTAGTAACGTCAACCTCTCCCCTCCCCGCAGGCCCCCCCCGCATCGCAGATACAATTCACCTTCTCTCGGAGCTCCTGAATTAGAATTCGCCTTGTTTATCTATTTATATTCATGACTTTTTTGAGTCACTAAACCCACCTTATCACATCAGCTTCAGTTTTTGGAGTTATGGAAAAATTATCTTAGATTTTAGGTAGAATTACATCAGTTACTGTCGACTACTGTTATAGCATTTTGTGTATATACTCTAATATGTAAATTATAGGGACTATATAGGGTACCTCAGAATTTTTGTGACTATTTTGGGTTTATACAGGATATCTCAAAATATTTGGACTATTTTTGTGTGTAAATAGAGCGGATTAAACTAAACCGGAAGGTCCTCTATCATTTTGCAATTTTTGAAATTATTACTCAATGAGTAGAATGTTTAAAATCGATGCATTAAACAACTTTAAGGTATTTTTAAGATTTCTTTGAAAAACATCTTTAAAATATGTTATAAAAAATTCTGAAAAATATCTTAAAGTTGTCTTATGAGTCGATTTTACCCGTTTATTCGGCAATTTTTAGAAACTAATGAAAATGATAGAGGACTTTTCGATTCAGTTTAATCTAATCTGGGGACCAGTCGAATTCATCACGGGTACCCATGGACAAATCCATAGGAAAATTCCCCAAGAATTTACAGCAAGAGTACTGTAAATGTGAACACCAACTTTAAGGATAGTTTCGGAAAAACTTAAGGCGGCCATAATACTGGGCATCGATAGCACATGCGAATAGATCCGAACAGGTTTGAAAAAACTTTGAAACTCGCAATTAAATATAAAGATTTAAGTAGTCTCTAAGTAATATGGTACATGTAGACTACGTTATATACTTAATAATATTAAAAATTATAATGCATCCTTGCATAATTATTGAAGATATGTATGATTATTCCAATGCATATCGTTATAATGCTGCCGATAAAATAAACATATGACACATAGGCTGTTTCAATTAATGTTATTGTAAATCGTGATGTGCAAATATTTATGTAAAACACATTTTTTAATAATTATTAATAATCAAGATATGACTTATTTCAACATAGTATGATCATATCGGATTGTGAGATAGTGTGACCAGTGAAATAAATGTGTGAATACATATATATACAGAATGCGTCACCAAAATCCGGACAAATTTAAATTTAAATTTTCTGCTATATTATGCCTCCATCAGAGGTTGTTGTTATCCGAGAAAGCCTGATGATTTTAATAAATAGTCATATTCTCAAAATGGCCGCGATGTTGAAACCAAGTGCAGAGTATAATCGAAGAGCCGCGATCATCGAAGGCATTCGCACTGGGCGCTCAGCAACGGAAATAATTCGGTTCTTTGGATATCCGAGATCAACCATTTATGTCGTTGTGGCAAAATATATTGTTTTAGAATAGTCCAATGAAGGTTGCCAGTGAGGAAGAGTTACTCGGAAGAACGCACCGTGAGGATTCTCGCAGTCGTTGAAAGGGCTCATTTCGGATGACCCAGGGCAATCGTTGCGAAAATTAGCATCGATTGTTGGTGTAAGCGAGTCAACAATGCGTCGAATTGCCGAGGAGGACCTTCGATACAAATCGTATTCATTAAAGATGCAGATGCTCTCTAAGACTGCTAGGACAAACCAAGTTGCTCGCCTCAGCTCCCATTCTGGCCTCCCAACAAATTTAAATCCCTTGGACTACGTATGGAGCGTAGTTGAAAGGGTCACAAATAAGTCTCGGGATCCTAATGTGATGTCATTAAGGACTGTTATTGAAGCAGCATCAATATGAACAGCGCTATATTACAGCATGCGTGTCAACGCTTTAAAATAGAGTCATTCAAGCTAATAGAGGATATATCGAAAAATTGTGCTCTACAAGGATCCCCCAAGTGCTATGTAAAAGAATTTTTTGTAATATTTAATTTTCATTAAATAACATTGTTTAAAGAAAATGTTCAATTTGTCCGGATTTTGGTGACGCAATTTGTATACATATGTATATATATATATGTGTGTGTGTGTGTGTGTGTGTGTGTGTGTGTGTGTGTGTGTGTGTGTGTGTGTGTGTACCATATAATATCAGCATGAATAAAATGTTTATATTTCAGATTGTACGAATGCCAATTTGAAGAAGCAACAGAAAATTCTACAGGGTAGGCCATCTAGTGTTTGGAATTTCAACTACCGGTTATTTTGAATTTGAAAAGAGTAATAACATTTATGACGTATATAGAAATTTAGTTTTTTGTTTGACATTTACGAAATGGGTCGCTATACACTTGAACAAAATTAGGAAATATTGAAAACTTACCACTTCCAAAGTGGTGAATCTTCAACCCAAACTATAAGAAATTTATGTGGAAAATTTGATAGAAAAGAAATGCCTTCAATGCAGTGGATCAATTTGTGAAGCGAATTCGGCAAACTGGATCTTTATTGAATAAAGCAACTCGTTCACGTGCTCCAGTAAGGTCAACCGAAAACATTGCTGCTGTTGCTCAGAGTGTGCTTGAACAACCAACATCAACTCACCATCGTTCTCAAAACTTGAACATTTCACGCACTTCTTTAAGAAGAATTTTGAATAAAGACCTCGGTATGAAGCCGTACAAAGTTCAATTAGTGCAAGAATTGATGCCGCATGATGCGTTTTTGGTTCGCCCAATGGGCTGAACTTGGTTAAAGATAAGCATTTTTACCGAAAAATCATCTTTTCTGACGAAGCTCATTTTCACCTCGGTGGCTATGTGAAGCAGAATTGTCATATTTGGGGATCAGAGAATCCGCACGTCGTCATGGAGAAGCCGATAACATAATCCATCCATAACGAGTGACTTGGTGGAGTTTGGTGTGGTTTTTGGTCCGGCGGCATCATCATTGAGCCATTTTTCTTCGAAAATGAACAAGGAGCTGCCATCACTGTCAATGACGAGCACTATCGCGTCATGCTAAACGAATTCTTGCTTCCCAAATTTGAAGAGGAGGACACAGACGACATTTGGTTTCAACAGGACGGCGTACCTTGCCACACAGCCAACGCTACAATCGGTCTTTTGCGCACTGTCTTCGAAAATCGCATAATCAGCCGAAATGCTGATATCAATTGATCGCCTCGCAGCTGCGATTTGACTCCGCTGGACTATTTTTTATGGGGAACCGTCAAGGATGAGTGTTATGCTAACCAGCTAGAAAAGATTCAAGAATTAAAACATGAAATCAAAGTTGCCATCGATGAAATACGCGCTCATACAGTGGAAAATGTACTGAAAAATTGAGTTGATAGAATTGTGCAGCTAGTCGTGGAAGTCATTTGAATAAAATTGTATTTCATGTTTAATGGTAATGTACTATCTTTCCAATAAAGTTAAGCCATAAACTTTGAAAAATATTCATGCGTTTTTTTTAGAGCCAAATTAAATTTCAAATTTTAAATGACTCACCCTGTATTGCCGAACCAATTAAATCTTGATTGCGACATGCATACCAACGTTATCTAAAAAAAATGAGTAAGTTAGAAATATCTTGAAACAAGATTATATGTATGCGCAGGATACAGGATGTTCAGTAATGACCGTATAATCTCTCGTGGCAGATAGAGCTGACTAAACTAAATCAAAAAGTACAACTTTGCAATTTTTTCAATTTTTTTAATTACCCAATGAGCAGAATATCTGAACGCATAAGATAATTTTAAAATACTCTCTAAGAGATAATTTTAAGATAACTTTTAGAGTTTTTCATAAAATATCCTAAAGATATTTCTTGAAGCGTCAGCATAAGACATCTTTTACATATCTTTTAGAGTTCTTCGTAAAATATCTTAAAGACGTTAAAGTTTATTTTATACCATTACTTATTCGACAATCTTTAGAAGTTAATATCGCTATTAACTGCGAAAATTGCAAAATAGGGAGAGAATTTTTTGATCTAGTATAGTTCAGTCTATCTGCCCACAAAAGATTATATCGATTGTTATCAGACATACTATATATAAATAGGTGCAATAACTTTGTTCAATTTTTAATTGCAGCAAAAATGCCAAAACTAAATCTGGAAGGCAAGAGAGAACAAAGTAAATAATAAAATATGTTCCTTACATTACAAGAAATGTAATTTGTTCTTAAACCAGTTTTATTTTTTAATTTTATTGATATTTTTTTTATTATGATATTAATTTTATTTGATATTTTTTGTTGAGATGAAAAAGAGAGCTACTGTATACACAAAATTCTCAAGAATTTTTATATTACATAACCTGCTATACACAAATTGATAATGTTGATATATTTTATTAAGTTCAATATGTTATGTTCAATATTTTAAGTTCAATATGTAGTATTCCTAGAAATTATACGTAGCAAAATATTTTAAACATTTTGTTAACACTCGAAAGTATTTTATTTTAACCTAATTTAGTCACTTTTATTTATTAGTTACTTTTATTTATTATTAATTTAAAGTAATATTTCTTTTATATTATTCTAATACAAGTTTAAATCAACATATATATCTATATATATTGTAATTATTTACATTATTATGTTATTCATTTGCAATGATTCCTTTGAGATATAAAACGAGACTTTTTTGTCTGATATAATGATGTAATAAAAATGATACATTACGCACGCATCTAAAATAAAAGTTTATTTTTAAATTTTAGTATTCTGATTTATTTTTGTATAAGCTGTATTATATATAGCGTCAAGACACTATCAGTGTCTCCAGATGTAAAAAAATATTCGGTAAAAATTTTATTAGCTATACAACTTTGCTTCCGCCGTTACTTCCGAAATTCGAGGCTTTATTGTAAAAAACTGGTTATACATTTATGATTCAAAGTATTGTCCATCGCTAGCCACTACTTTCTTCCATCTTTCGGGTAGCGTACGAATCCCGCACGAAAAAACTGGTCATCTTTTGAGGCTATCCACGAATCGATCCAATTTTTTACTTTTTCATAAGACCGGAAATGCTGGTTAGCCAGGCCGTGTGCCATTGATCAAAACAAGTGATAGTCAGAGGGAGCAACATCTGAAGAATACGGCGGGTGGAGTAGGACTTCCCATTTCAACGTTTCCAAGTATGTCTTGACCACTTTCGCAACATGGGGTTGAGCATTGTCATGCTGCAAAATCACTTTATCGTGTCTCTTGTTATATTGCGGCCGTTTGTCTTTCAATGCTCGGCTCAAACACATCAATTGCGTTCGATACCGATCGCCTGTGATTGTTTTAGTCGGTTTTAACAGTTCATAATACACTACGCCGAGCTGGTCCCATCAAATACAGAGCATGACCTTGGAGCCGTGAATATTCGGTTTGGCCGTCGACGTGGAAGCATGGCCGGGAACTCCCCA
>Ga0157364_1001838_pt1 | contig 18814 bp, 17 predicted proteins | sample AttsexASBM2_FD_111476 | JGI IMG/M metagenome (GOLD analysis project Ga0157364, IMG submission 111476) | Fungus gardens microbial communities from leaf cutter ant in Ribeirão Preto, State of São Paulo, Brazil - Atta sexdens ASBM2 | ecosystem: Host-associated > Fungi > Mycelium > Unclassified ...
TAGGGATAGATATTACCTCTCTTTTTCCCTTTCAAACAAACAAATTGAAATGATTGAAGTTTTTCTATTTGGAATTGTCTTAGGTCTAATTCCTATTACTTTAGCTGGATTATTTGTAACTGCCTATTTACAATACAGACGTGGTGATCAGTTGGACCTTTGATTAATTAACATCTTTTGTTTAATTGACCTCCTCTTTTCATTCCCAGGAGGTCAAATTCAGATTAATGTTCAATTATCTGAGTGTAATTTTCGGTTTAACCTAACCAAGACCCGAATCACGCTCTGTAGGATTTGAACCTACGACATCGGGTTTTGGAGACCCACGTTCTACCGAACTGAACTAAGAGCGCTTTCTTATTCCATAAGTTCTTATCCCATAAGTAGGGATGACAGGATTTGAACCCGTGACATTTTGTACCCAAAACAAACGCGCTACCAAGCTGCGCTACATCCCTTTCAATTGGTCTACAGTGTCATTGTAGAGAATTCCCGTCTTGTTTTCCAAATCCTTAGTTTTTCGTTGATATACACAAGTTATCTTTCTATTTCTTTTTTTGGTCTCATATATAGCATATCATATATAGCATATAATAATAATAAATAATAGAGGTCTTATATACATATGTATGAAAACCCTCGTAAAAAAGAACTCAAAAAATAACTATTTTTTTTTTGGAAATGCTCGGACGGAAAGGGACGTATTTTTTGGTTTTCAGAAAAGTCAAATCATATTCGTATCTACTGAATCATTGTACATTTCAATTTGAATTCGGAATTCCGTGTACAAATACAAGCAGTCCTTAACTACTTAGATACATCAAGTACTTCGATATACATCTGATCATATATGTATTAACAATAAACAATAAAGAAGGAGGATTTAAAATGCGAGATCTAAAAACATATCTTTCCGTGGCACCGGTACTAAGTACTCTATGGTTTGGGGCTTTAGCTGGTGTATTGATAGAGATTAATCGTTTATTCCCGGATGCGTTGACATTCCCTTTTTTTTCGTTCTAAGTATTGACATGTGAAGGGGTGAAGAAGATTAGAGATAGAATCAAAAGATCTGTGACTAATCCCTCCCCCCTCTTTTCTTTTTTTCTAAAAAATAGAATTAGATATAATTTCTAATTATCAGTAGAATAAAGAAATGAGGAAAGAGAAATAAAAAGTAGATTCAAATTCGGCGAAATTCGGGTTCATCCTCCAATATTATTTATAAATAGAAATAGAAATAATATAGAAATAGAAATAATATATTCTATTGAGAACGGAACTGGAAATGTGTCTAGGAATCTAGTCTAGGACAAGACTATCATACAAGATATTTCAATGAAATAGTATAGTATACTTCAAATCGCGAATTCTATTCGAAATAGAACGAAATTAAATATAGTTAGAAATTCTTTTAATATTACTTACTATATTGTGTTGTGATTGCAACGAAATCTTTCATAATTTCGAGTTAGCAACTTTTATTTTTTTTTTTTCTTCTTTTTTTTTTCGCTTCAGTCGGAAAATAGAAGAGTTCGTTGAATCAAAAACTCAAAGGAGGTTCATGGCCAAGGGTAAAGATGTCCGAGCAAGGATTATTTTAGAATGTACCAATTGTAGTCGAAATGGTCTTAATAAAGAATCAACGGGGATTTCCCGATATATTACGCAAAAGAATCGACACAATACGCCTAGTCGATTGGAATTGAGAAAATTTTGTCCCTATTGTTACAAACATACGATTCACGGGGAAATAAAGAAATAGATCGAATCAAGTGTCTGTGTGTCACTCTTACAAGGAACATGAAAAAGGACATAGAAAAGGAATATTCTATATAGAATAATAAATATAGATTATTCGAAATTATAAACAAACATTTAGATAACTTAACTAAATAGAAAATTGAATATAAAAAAAACCAACTTTTTACTTAGAAATCATTTTTTTGGATCAGATCGAAATATTATTTTCGGAATCGGAATAAGGAATAAAAAAACCATGGATAAATCCAAACGACTCTTTCTTAAATCTAAGCGATCTTTTCGTAGGCGTTTGCCCCCGATTCACTCGGGGGATCGAATTGATTATAGAAACATGAGTTTAATTAGTCGATTTATTAGTGAACAGGGAAAAATATTACCTCGACGGGTAAATAGATTGACCTTAAAACAACAACGGTTAATTACTATTGCTATAAAACAAGCTCGTATTTTATCTTTGTTACCTTTTCTTAATAATGAGAAACAATTTGAAAGAAGCGAGTCGACCTACAAAACTACAGGTCTTAGAACCAGAAATAACTAAAAAAATAGACTTACTCCAGAATTGAAAAAAAAAAATTCCTATTTGAACTCAAATTGATATTGTGTTTGAAAAATTCGAGAATAAAACGCAGATTTTATTGTTGTATCGTAAGAAAGAACCAAGCATCGGGTAAGACAAAATCCTTTTTTATTGGACTTGTTTTCTCATTTGATTTTGAGCGACTTTATCCTATTCTCTTGATCGTACTAATTTCTACTCTACCTTCCCGGAGTTCATTCTCCACAGCGAACTCCATTTTAAATATTCTGGCAGAGTCCTTATCCAATTTTCTTATTTTATGATCTCATTCGAAATCATATAAAGACAATTCCTATTTAATATAGCGATTTGCGCAAGTATTTTACGATTAAGAAGCAACTGTTTCTTGTACAGATTGTGTATAAATCTACTATAACTATAAGATACCCCGCTCTCGCGAATTACTGCATTTATCCGAGTTATCCACAAACGACGAAAATCTCTTTTTTGCCTATCTCTATCTCGATGAGATGAAACCAAAGCTCTTATTTTCTGTTGAATAATGGTTCGAGTAAGTCTTGAACGAGCCCCCCGAAAGCTTGATGCAAATAAACGAATTTTTGTTCTACGTCTCCGAGCTATATATCCTCGTTTAATTCTGGTCATTGAATAAATGAAACTTTAGTGAATAACTAATTGATTTCCTTTGTTTTAGTTATTCTTTTCCTCTTCCCTAATTGATTAATAACAAAACGGATTCTTCCAATGTATAAAATAAAAATTCCAATGGCTTTTGCTACTATAACCTTCCCGACCACAATTTTTATTTTTTTATAGGCATTGTACCTCGAAACGAACTAAGAAATTGTATTGACACTCTAGGTATCAAAAAAAAAAAAAAAGAAATAGAAATGAATAAAGAAATAGTGGATTGCATCGTTTCTATGGTTACGTTTTAAACGGTGAGGTCTTCTCTATACACCGGAGCCCCTTACTTCATTTAATCAAGGTTATTGGTAAATTAACTTGTACAGTTCATATTCTTTTGGCTCTACTCATGAATTATCTAGTGATAGGTCTTTCACAACGAGATCTACCTATACAGTAACGGTATTTAATTATGAAGATTAGCTGGGTAGCTGACCCTCTTAGTCCGTTTTTGCAAGAGTAGAAGCATAAGATTTCGTCTTTGGAAATAGGATTTCCCCTGCTTAATGAATAACCCCTTGTTACTAATGAGGAATTTTTTCTCATCTTCAATTCCAAATTGAAGTGATTAGATTTGCACCAATGGAAACCATAAATTTCATACACAACACAATAGAAGGATAGAATAGATCTTTTTTCTCTTTTTCATGGGTACTGATCATTGATACTGGAAAATGAGTTTCCTTTATTTATTTTGCGGTGATCTGAACGAGTCGCACATACACCCTAGTACATGTTCCTCGGCGCTGAGGACATCCCCGAAGAGCGGGGGATTTCGTGACATTTCTGATTGGCTGTCTTGTGTTTCTAATAAGTTGTTTAATAGTCGGCATGCAGAATTGTATACATACTGAATAGGCTGGTTTAGATCGATCCTAACCGAATGATTATGAATTACTTCTGTATTTAATAATAAATGAATAAAATATTATGAAACCCGATACTAAGAAGATAAAACCTCAAGTTGCATATGATCGCTGCTATTTTTATTCAATCGCTACAAGATCAACAATTCCATGAGCTTGGGCTTCTGTTGCTGACATAAAAACATCCCTTTCCATATCTTCGGATACAACCCATAAGGGTTTGCCCGTTCTTTGTACATAAACCCTTGTGATGATTTCGCGCAGTTTCAGTAGTTCTTCTGCTTCCAGGATAAATTCTCCCGTTTGTGCCTCATAAAAAGAACTCGCAGGTTGATGTATCATTACCCTGATGATATAACAAAAAGTTCCTCTATCTCCCATGATGAGTTGAGGAGAGGAGATAAAGAATAATAAATAAAAAAAAAAAAGATAGAATTGAGCAACCGTACAGGCATCTTTTGTGCATTGCATACGGCTCTACAATGGAATTTCCTTTTCCCTTCCATCAAAGAAAGATAAAAAAAAAATAGAGATGATATGGGGTTTATCCGATCCGAATCGGCAAATGCTCCAATTACCATCCTTCCTTTCAGAGCAGTTAAAAATACTATGATGGCTCCGTTGCTTTATCTATATTTATCTCGTCTGTGATTCAGCAATCCCAAAGTTTCTTTTTTTTTATATATGCGATTTGAAAACAAAAAAGTTTGTGACGCTGAAAAGGCCCCGATAGATAAGATCAAATCGGGAATACCCTTTATTTTATACTAATTTCATACTACTCTTTCGATATATAATCTAATGTTTTGAAAAAAAAAAATTCTCATATCGAATTCTAAGTGCCGTGCTATTATTACTTATTTCATATGGCGAAGGCATATATATTCTTTTTTTTCTTAAAAAACTCATTGGCGCCAAGCGTGAGGGAATGCTAGACGTTTGGTAATCTCTCCTCCGACCAGGATAAAAGATCCCATTGAAGCAGCTAATCCCATGCATATTGTATGCACATCGGGTTGCACAAATTGCATAGTATCATAAATAGCTACTCCGGGTATTACCCACCCCCCAGGAGAGTTTATAAATAAATACAGATCCTTGTTATCATTCTCTATACTGAGATATACCATAAGACCAATAAGTTGATTTGAGATCTCGCTATCAACCTCTTGACCTAAAAAAAGTAATCTTTCTCGATAAAGTCGGTTGATGAGGATAAAATTTGTATCCCTAAAGAGCCGTACACGCACCTTTTGATGCATACAGTTCACCAAAAATTGCGAATAAAAAAAAAAAGAATCAATGTGTAGATTTCATTCCCCTTTCTTTTTTTTTTATTCATAGTAAGATCATAGTAAGATCTTTTTCCTTTCTAATCTAATTTTAGATTTTCGTAAACGTAAAGAAGTGGCTTTTTCGTCCATTTTTTAAGTGAGTTTTGTTAATTTTCTTTATATCTATAATAAAAAAAACCATTTATAATAAACAAAATCCATTAAACTTATTTAACTAATTTCTCATTGATGTATTCTTTCATCGAGATCTAATCCAAATCACGATGTCATTTTCTTGTTCCTGGGTGGGTTTTTCAATTCTTTTAGGTTTATGCTCTACTCCGAGTAAAAATAAAAATATGCCCGATTTTTATTTGCACATATAGGACAAATGCCACTAATACTACGTCCTTTTCCTATGACTTATTCAATTTCCCATCTTCTGCCAAATATCCGACGTATTTATCATATTACTTTACTCGCTTGATTAAAAGTTTGAGATTACTCTTCTTTCTTATTATTAAAATCTTTTATGATCTATGATATAAGTATTAGTAATCATAAATAGATTACCAATAATAGATTACCAGTTGGGTTTTTTCTAAACGGAGCCTGGATACTTCATTTTATTGGTCCAACCAAGACAACCATAAATTATTCTAATTGATAATATTAATTTGAATACCCCCCAAAACAAAAATGGATCTAATTTCATTTGATTGCACTTCACGCTCCAAATTATTGATAATTCAGTCTTTCTTGGGTGAAACAGAGGATATCTCGATCGGGGGAGAGAACGGGGAAATCCCATATGACCCAATATATCTGACAAGCCGCACTATACGTCAACCCAAGAGGCATCTTCCTCTCCAGGACTTCGAAAAGGTACTTTTGGAACACCAATAGGCATAAAACGAAAGAAAAAAGAATTAAGTACTATATTTCACTTTGATGTGGAAGCGTAACAATGCGTTTATTGTCTTAATAATATTTTCTTTTATTGGATTTTATCCATAGATTGGGAAAAATTCTTACGAATAGTTCTTTTGAATAATTAACAAATATGTACGCATTCGTTCATAGAAAATGGGATCAACCCCCATTGCGTATTAGTACTTATCGGATATAGAATAGATCTGCTTCTCTTTGTTCCTACGAACCGAATTGTTCCATTTTTACTTTACTAAAAAACACAATAGACAAATATTAATCCTTTATCCGAGATAGTCCACGGAAAGGGGAAGTCCACAGCATAGTTTTTTTCAATGCAATAAAGTTACATAGTGTCTATTATTCGTTGATAAAGGGGTATTTACATGGGTTTACCTTGGTATCGTGTTCATACCGTCGTATTGAATGATCCCGGTCGTTTGCTTTCTGTCCATATAATGCATACAGCTTTAGTTGCTGGTTGGGCCGGTTCGATGGCTTTATATGAATTAGCAGTTTTTGATCCCTCTGACCCCGTTCTTGATCCAATGTGGAGACAGGGTATGTTCGTTATACCCTTCATGACTCGTTTAGGAATAACCAATTCATGGGGCGGTTGGAGTATCACAGGAGGAACTGTAACCAATCCTGGTATTTGGAGTTACGAAGGTGTAGCCGGTGCACATATTGTGTTTTCTGGCTTGTGCTTCTTAGCAGCTATCTGGCATTGGGTGTATTGGGATTTAGAGATATTTTGTGATGAACGTACAGGAAAACCTTCTTTGGATTTGCCCAAGATCTTTGGAATTCATTTATTTCTTTCAGGAGTGGCTTGTTTTGGTTTTGGAGCATTTCATGTAACAGGATTGTATGGTCCTGGAATATGGGTGTCCGATCCTTATGGACTAACCGGAAAGGTACAACCTGTAAATCCAGCGTGGGGTGTAGAAGGTTTTGATCCTTTTGTTCCGGGAGGAATAGCCTCTCATCATATTGCAGCAGGTACTTTAGGCATATTAGCAGGCCTATTTCATCTTAGTGTCCGTCCGCCTCAACGTCTATACAAAGGATTACGTATGGGGAATATTGAAACCGTCCTTTCCAGTAGTATCGCCGCTGTCTTTTTTGCAGCTTTTGTTGTTGCTGGAACTATGTGGTATGGTTCAGCAACAACCCCTATCGAATTATTTGGTCCCACTCGTTATCAATGGGATCAGGGATACTTCCAGCAAGAAATATATCGAAGAGTTAGTGATGGGTTAGCCAAAAATCAAAGTTTATCAGAAGCTTGGTCTAAAATTCCAGAAAAATTGGCTTTTTATGATTACATCGGTAATAATCCGGCAAAAGGGGGCTTATTCAGAGCAGGTTCAATGGACAACGGGGATGGAATAGCTGTTGGGTGGTTAGGACATCCTATTTTTAAAGATAAAGAAGGACGTGAACTTTTTGTACGTCGTATGCCTACTTTTTTTGAAACATTTCCGGTTGTTTTGGTAGACGGAGACGGAATTGTTAGAGCCGACGTTCCTTTTAGAAGGGCAGAATCGAAGTATAGTGTCGAACAAGTGGGTGTAACTGTTGAGTTCTATGGTGGCGAACTCAATGGAGTTAGTTATAGTGATCCTGCTACTGTCAAAAAATATGCTAGACGCGCTCAATTAGGCGAAATTTTTGAATTAGATCGTGCTACTTTGAAATCGGATGGTGTTTTTCGTAGCAGTCCAAGGGGTTGGTTTACTTTTGGACATGCTTCGTTTGCTCTGCTCTTCTTCTTCGGACACATTTGGCATGGTGCTAGAACCTTGTTCAGAGATGTTTTTGCTGGTATTGACCCAGATTTGGATGCTCAAGTGGAATTTGGAGCATTCCAAAAACTTGGAGATCCAACTACAAGAAGACAAGTAGTTTGATACAAGATTTCTCTGTTAGTTTTTTGCTTGTCTTTTTGTGATTTGACATAGATAGATTAAGGAAAGGGAGAAATCTTGATTCGAATCTTCATAAACAGGTATGGAAGCTATAATTGTAAAGCACGAGCGAATTTATGGAAGCATTGGTTTATACATTCCTCTTAGTATCGACTCTAGGGATAATTTTTTTCGCTATCTTTTTTCGAGAACCTCCGAAAGTTCCAACTAAAAAGGTGAAATGATTTTTCATTATATCAATTGAAGCAACAAGCCTCCCAATGTTGGGAGGCTTGTTGCTTCAACTAGTCCCCGTGTTCCTCGAATGGATCTCTTAGTTGTTGAGAGGGTTGCCCAAAAGCAGTATATAAGGCATACCCAGTAAAACTTACAAGTAACCCAGATATAGAGATGGCGACTAGGGTTGCTGTTTCCATTATTATATAATTTCAAGACCAAAATGGATCTATAATAAGATCGTTTATTTACAACGGAATGGTATACAAAGTCAACAGATCTCAATGAATACAAAATAGGATTTATGGCTACACAAACCGTTGAGGGGAGTTCTAGATCTGGACCAAGACGAACTGTTGTAGGGGATTTATTGAAACCATTGAATTCAGAATATGGTAAAGTAGCTCCTGGATGGGGAACTACTCCGTTGATGGGTGTCGCAATGGCTCTATTTGCGGTATTCCTATGTATTATTTTGGAAATTTATAACTCTTCTGTTTTACTGGATGGAATTTCAATGAATTAAATTAGATTCAAACGAACCGCGAATTCTTAGTTTTTCAATACAAGGAAAGCTTTTTGGTTTCGGATTTTTCTACCATTAGATAATTTTGGTATTCTTATATTTTTTTATGTTATTGGTAGTTCGATCGTGGAATTTCTTTTTGTATTTCCGGAATATGAGTGTGTGACTTGTTATAATGGATCCTATTGATAGTACAGAGAATGGGTCTGTCATCTTGATAGAGATGGTTTTACTTCGTCGGATATTCATCCCTAGTATCTGGAGCACGGAATATATGAAATAGATCACAAAATATTAACTACGATTCATACTTAACTTAATATTCATACCCCGCGACCGGACTCCACAAAATTTTCCAAAGAGTTATAAGTTCTAAATCGAAAGATTTTTCTTCTTTTTTTTCAAAAAATTCCTTTTTTTATTTTAATCAAAGGGCAAAGCTTTCTTTGGATTTTTAGTCATTATATATATCTATTCATTCAATAAGTGATGATCGAATGATTCTTACTCAGGGAATCTTTGGACTTAGTTTGAAGTTTTGTTGAATCATCGTGGTTCGAGTATGAATCTGGAGTTTTAATCGATTCATAGGGTCTTAACAAGAGAATTCCTATCAATAATAAAGAAAACAAGAATAAAGCGGCATTGCACACAAAAAAATCAAAGAAAGTAGGTAAATAGAAGATTCAAGAGGCTTCTAATGATCAACATAAAGACGAATGTGCCAACTTGATATTTTGACATTATAACCACAAATAAGAACTTTGGGATTTTTACTCGTTCATATCCTCACTCAGAGTGGGAGAGGTTTTATTACAAAGTTTCTATTACATATCCCTTGCAACCAAAGCAATATTTGGGTTTTTTGTTTGAGCTGTACGAGATGAAATTCTCAGATACGGTTCTCCGGGGGGGAGTACTTTTGGTTTACCTATCTCAATAAAGTCTATGATTGGTTCGAAGAACGTCTCGAAATTCAGGCGATTGCAGACGATATAACTAGTAAATATGTTCCTCCTCATGTCAACATATTTTATTGTCTAGGAGGAATTACGCTTACTTGTTTTTTAGTACAAGTAGCTACGGGGTTTGCTATGACCTTTTACTACCGTCCGACTGTTACTGAGGCTTTTGCTTCTGTTCAATACATAATGACTGAAGCTAACTTTGGTTGGTTAATCCGATCAGTCCATCGATGGTCGGCAAGTATGATGGTCCTAATGATGATCTTGCACGTATTTCGTGTGTATCTCACTGGTGGTTTTAAAAAGCCCCGCGAATTGACTTGGGTTACAGGCGTGGTTCTGGCTGTATTGACCGCATCCTTTGGGGTAACCGGTTATTCCCTACCTTGGGACCAAATTGGTTATTGGGCAGTCAAAATTGTAACAGGCGTACCGGAAGCTATTCCTGTAATAGGATCTCCTTTGGTCGAGTTATTACGCGGAAGTGCTAGTGTGGGACAATCCACTTTGACTCGTTTTTATAGTTTACACACTTTTGTCTTACCTCTTCTTACTGCCGTATTTATGTTAATGCATTTCCTAATGATACGTAAACAAGGTATTTCGGGTCCTTTATAGAGAATATAGATATTTGTAATCAATCGTTTATCACTCGAGGAGGAACAATAGTATTTCATTGCTACAAATATGGATTATTGAAAAGAATAAGACATGTATTTGGATATTTTCCTTCAACTAGCAACTATACAATATAGTATTCTTTATTTGAATTTGACACGAATAGTTGAAGTGAATTCTCCGAAGAGAAAATGGATTATGGGAGTGTGTGACTTGAACTATTGATTGGAGCCGTGCAGATAGATATATGCCCTTATCTGCCACATTGGAATTCACCCCCAAATGTGTCTTTGTTCCAACCACCCCGTATAAGCCCCATACAGAGGATAGGCTGGTTTGTTTGAAAAGAATCTTTTCTATGATCTCTGATCAGACCTGATGATATCATACATGACGTCCGTGAACAGGCTCCGTAAGATCCAGTAGAATAAATGATGTGACCTAAGACAAATTTTGTTTTAGCTATTTTACTTACTTAATTTAATAGTATAGAAATGCAGCCATTTCCTCTGCATCGACCCGATTTATGATACTATCGGAGTGAAAGAAGGGGTCTAAAGAAGAGCCGAGGCTAGACTCTATTAGTAACAAGTAAATCCTTTGTATGTAATGTAAAAAGTTTCAAGATATTGGGGGGATAAAGTTCAATTGCAAGGGTTGAGACGACCCAGAAAGCACTTAATTATGAAGAACTTTGTAAGCTTACTTGGGTAGTGAGCATTTACTTGTAAGAAGAAAATTCCTTAGAATGGGTAGTTGCAATTGCGAAAAATGGAACCCGTCCTTTTTTTCTTACTTTTTTCTTACATAGAATTAGTCATATATGTGTGGATACTCTATAGAGAGATTTTATAACATATAGATTTGGATCCATTTCGTTCGTTTAATTCTTGCTCGAGCCGGATGATGAAAAATTATCATGTCCGGTTCCTTCGGGGGATGGATCTATAAGAATTCACCTATCCAAATAACAAAAAAACCTGACTTGAATGATCCTGTATTAAGAGCTAAATTGGCTAAAGGGATGGGTCATAATTATTACGGAGAGCCTGCATGGCCCAATGATCTTTTATATATTTTTCCAGTGGTAATTCTAGGCACTATTGCATGTAACGTAGGCTTAGCGGTTCTAGAACCATCAATGATTGGTGAACCCGCGGATCCATTTGCAACTCCTTTGGAAATATTACCTGAATGGTATTTCTTTCCTGTATTTCAAATACTTCGTACAGTGCCAAATAAGTTATTGGGTGTTCTTTTAATGGTTTCAGTACCCGCGGGATTATTAACAGTGCCCTTTTTGGAGAATGTTAATAAATTTCAAAATCCATTTCGTCGTCCAGTAGCGACAACTGTCTTTTTGATTGGTACCGTAGTGGCTCTTTGGTTGGGTATTGGAGCGACATTACCTATTGATAACTCCCTAACTTTAGGTCTTTTTTAAATTGATTCAATTGTGAAATAAAATAGCACGACTTGTGTATCTAGGGAATAGTCACTTCAAAGTCAATTTTCCCTAGATACATCTATACTATTTCTGGATTTATTCCGAATAGAAATATATTATGTCAAAGATTAATATATATTTCATCTTTTTTAGTTCATAAAAAAAAATGAACTAAATGGAATGTATTTTAAATTGATTCCTCGGTAAAAATGCTTTTTTTATTTTTATAATGTAATGTCCAATATCTGTTCTATATCTTCTATGCGAAAATGTTCAATTTTCATAAGGTCTTCTTTACTCTTATTCAAAAGGTCCAATAATGTGTGTATATTGGACCTTTTGAGGCAATTATAGATCCTGGGAGGCAATTCGGATTGGTCAAGAAAAATGGATTTCAATGCGATTTCTTTTTTCGTTTTCCTTAGTTTAGCCAATCTATGATGAAAAGTAAAAAAGGCTAAAGTAACCTTGTGCTGATTGTTTTCAAAATGGAAGTTTTCTTCTTCCGGATGTAGAAAAGGAATAAATAAATCAATTAAATTACGAGAGGCTTCATGAAGTGCTTCTTTAGGAGTTAAACTTCCATTTGTCCATATTTCGAGAAAAAGTATCTCTTGTTTTTCGTTTCCATTACCATAAGAATGAATACTATAATTCGCATTTCGAACAGGCATGAATACAGCATCTATAGGATAACTTCCGTCTTGAAAGTTATGTGGTGTTTTGATATGATATTCGCGATTCCTCTCGATTTCTAATTGAATACGCAAATTAATTGGTTCCGTTAGGTTAGCTATATGCTGTGTGTTATCAACGATTTCCACAGAAGGTGGTAAGATGATGTCTTGAGCAGTTACACATCCAGGACCCTTGACAGAAATAGACGCGTTGCAAGTTCCATACAAATTACTTCTCAATACAATTTCTTTCAAATTCATTAAAATTTCATGGATTGATTCTTCAATACCTACTATGGTAGAATATTCGTGCGGTATTTTTTCAAATTTGGCACGGGTGATACATGTTCCTTCTATTTCTGCAAACAAAGCTCTTCGCATCGCTATACCTATTGTATCAGCTTGTCCTTTCATAAGGGGAGACAGAATAAAGCGTCCATAATGAAGACGTCTACTGTCTACTCTTGATTCAACACACTTCCACTGTAGTGTCCGAGTAGACACTGTTACTTTCTCTCGAACCATATTAATATTATTTTATTTGATCAGATCATTGAATCATTTATTTCTCTTGAAATTTCTTTCATTTTTTTTTTTTCTTTCTACACACGTCTTTTTTTAGGAGGTCTACATCCATTATGTGGCATAGGGGTTACATCACGTACGAAACTTAATAGTATACCACTTCGACGAATAGCCCGTAATGCTGCATCTCTTCCGAGACCAGGACCTTTTATCATGACTTCTGCTCGTTGCATACCTTGATCTGCTACTGTCCGAATAGCATTTCCTGCTGCAGTTTGAGCGGCAAATGGTGTACCCCTTCTTGTACCTTTGAATCCACAAGTACCGGCGGAGGACCAAGAAATTACCCGACCCCGTACATCTGTAACAGTCACAATGGTATTGTTGAAGCTCGCTTGAACATGAATCACTCCCTTTGGTATTCTACGTGTATTCTTACGTGAAGCAATACGCACATTTCTACGTGAACCGGGTCTTGCTATAGATTTTGCCATACTTTATCATCTCATAAATAGAAATCCAAGATATATGGATATATCCATTTCATGTCAAAGCGGATCCTTTTTTTCATTGGGTCCATTACGTTAGAGAGTCCTTTTTAAAAAGATTATCCTTGTCTTTGTTTATGTCTCGGGTTGGAACAAATTACTATAATTCGTCCCCTCCTACGGATCAGTCGACATTTTTCGCAAATTTTACGAACGGAGGCCCTGATTTTCATAGTTGTTGTTCCTTAACTTAATTCCGAATATACTTATTGGAAGAAAATAAGTTTCTTGAATCTAGAATTCTATCCCCGGAGGGGAATGTTGAAGTTGAAAAAAAAAACCACCTAATCTTTTGAATCCTTGCGAATCCTTTCGAATCCTTGTTACGGAGTCTATAATTTCGACGTTTTCTGGTTGAAGTATAACGACTTATTTCCATTTTGACTTTATCCCAGTAGTATACATATACTACTCCGTCGTATCCTTTAAATAAAATAGAACTCGGAATTAGATCTTCATTATGTAAACGAACTCCGAACATACCATCGGGAAGTGATTCATTAATTAAACCTTCATGAATAAATGTTTTGTTCTTGTATTTTAGGCAAAACCCTTAGAAGTATCAACTAACGCGCTTCCTTTTTTCTTTTATTTTATAGGAAATGGAAATTTCGGATACAATTCGACTATCAGAAAGATTACCATATATAACATAAAATTTCTCCACCGATCCCCTCTAGTCGAGCCTCTCGGTCTGTTATTATACCTCGAGAAGTAGAAAGAATTACAATCCCCATCCCGCCTAAAATTCTAGGAATTCGTTGATAGTTAGAATAGATTCGTAGACCTGGTTTACTGATCCGTTTTAAATTTAAAATAGTTCTATATGTTCCTTTCCTATTCCTTCTATGTCGTAGGGTTAAAACCAAAAAATATTTGTTGTTTTCCTGATGTTTCCTGACATTTTCAATAAAACCTTCTCGTAAAAGTATTTTAACAATGTTTTCAGTGATGTTAGTTGATGCTATTCGAACTGTCCCTTTTCTATTCATGTCAGCATTTCGTATAGACGTTATTATGTCAGCAATAGTGTCCCTACCCATGATAAACTAAAATTCTTTTTTCCTCCCATTTTTGATATAATCAACATGCTTTTTTTTTTTAGATTCGATATTCTAATATCGAAGGTATATGCGTGAGATACAATCTAATCTATTAATTAATCTATTTCATTCAAATTCCTATGTATAATATAACTAACATAATTCTATTACGTATTCTCTTATAATACCTCAGGGGCTAATGAAACTATTTTAGTGAAATTTGACTGTCTCAATTCTCGCGCAATCGCCCCAAAAACTCGAGTTCCCTTTGGATTTCCTTCTTGATCAATGACAACTGCAGCATTGTCATCATATCGTATTATCATACCGTTATCACGCTTAAGGTCTTTACAAGTACGTACAATTACAGCTCTGATCACTTCGGATCTTTCTAGAGGTGTGTTTGGTAATGCTTCCTTGATCACAGCAACAATAATATCACCGATATGAGCATATCGGCGATTACTAGCTCCTATGATTCGAATACACATTAATTTTCGAGCCCCGCTGTTATCCGCTACATTCAAATGGGTTTGAGGTTGAATCATATCATTTTTGAATCTTTTCTTTTAATGCAAAGGGCGAAGTAAAAAAAAAAAAAAAGAAACCTGCAATTGTTTTTTATCCCCAAGACTTCTTGCCTTTTGTTACACGTTCCTATCCCGAAATAATAAATTGAGTTCGTATAGGCATTTTAGACGCCGCGATTAAGATAGCCCTTCGGGCTATATTTTCTGCTACTCCGCCCATTTCATAAAGTATTCTACCTGGTTTAACAACGGCTACCCAATATTCGGGAGATCCCTTACCCGAGCCCATACGTGTTTCTGTAGGTCTTACCGTAACGGGTTTGTCGGGAAATATACGTACCCATATTTTTCCACCACGCCGTACATTTCGTGTCATTGCTCGTCGACCCGCTTCGATTTGTCTCGATGTGATCCAAGCCGGTTCAAGTGCCTGAAGAGCATATTTTCCGAAACAAATATGGTTGCCTCGATAAGATATCCCCTTCATTCTTCCTCTATGTTGTTTACGAAATCGGGTTCTTTTTGGGTTATAGTTGATGGTTCTTTCTTAATTCCATCTCTACTCCAGAACCGGACATGAGAGTTTCTTCTCATCCGGCTCCTTGCGAATGAAACGATTTAAATTTAATCAAAATAAATATACTTAATCATATTATGAATTTTTTGAAATTTCATCTAATCTATTAGGAATTTCTATATCTTGTTTTGAATATACTTAAACCTGTATTCTATTTATAGCTAAGATAATATAATGTCGTTTTTTTTTTTCTAACGAATCCTTATTTTTTTTTTTTTTTGTTTTGCCTTTTCTGATATTGTATATCGAATAAGATTGAGTAACCTAACAAAAAACTTCGCGGGCGAATATTTACTCTTTCAATATCTATTTCAGTTCTAGGGTTAGCTCATGAATTTTCAGACTAAATGAATTGAATTGGTCCCTGGTTTGTTCCGCCATCCCATCCAATGAATTATTAGAATTCGTTTGTCACTAGAATCTTCTGTATTCATAGGTTCCGTCGTTCCCATCACTTCTCAATTAATGGTTAGGTTTGAATTCTACAATGAAGCCTCCATGAAATTTTTTCTTGAGTCAATCTTCGTAGTCTTTATTGACTCGAGACTCTTGATTTTGTTTCTATGAACAGATTCATCTATAATTAGATCAATCTGTATTGATGCTTTATTACATTGTCTTTTTTTTTTTTATGAGATGACTCATAACATAAACCTTACATATATTGGAATCGTATATCATTGATATTCTTTTTCTTTCTTTCACCCTTCCATTTATCTGCATACTTTTATACCAACAATCAGATTGGTTTTTCTGTTGTTTATGCAAAAAAGATTTCAGTTGCTACAATGATATGTCTAATGAATGTATCATATCTTGACTGGTTTTTTTGTATCCAGATAATGTGAATCGATGAGTTGGTTATTCGTTTTATAGCTATTAGTTGATAGTAGGCTTCGATCCATTTCTTTTTTTTTTTAATCCTATCCTCTAAAAAAAACCAACGAGTCGCACACTAAGCATAGCAATTAAGTTTTAGAAAATTATCAATCAACCTTTTATTTAACCCTATAGAATTAGAATTGCTCATTTTTTTGATTTAAGGGAAAAAGAATGAAAGAAAAGAGTTTGTTGTTTTTTATTCTATTTTTTTTTTATGGATCGAACAGTAAATTTTCTTATTCTTCTTCTCTAAATATCCAAATTTTGATGCCTAATACCCCATAAATAGTTCGGACTGGATAAAAACAATAATCAATTTTAGCTCGAATGGTTTGTAGAGGAACCCTACCCTCTCTGATCCATTCAACACGTGCGATTTCTTTTCCGTCAATGCGCCCTGCAATTTGTACTTGAATTCCTTTTGTATCTGCTTGTTCGGTTAATTCAATAGCCTTTTTCATTGCCTTGCGAAATGAGACTCGATTTTTTAATTGTCCGGCTATAAATTCGGCAAGAATATTAGGGTTTCCATAAGGGTTTGGAATTCTTGTAATAGCAATGTTGAGTTTTCGGTTCACACAATTAAGTTCTTTTTGTATATTCAGCTGCAATTCTTCGATTCTTCGGGTTCTTCCTTCTATTAATAGCTTTGGGAATCCCATATAGATTTTGACTTGAATCAGATCAATTCGTTTTTGAATCTGTATGCATGCAACTCCCTCGATCCCAGAGGATATTTTCATATTTTTTTGTATGTAATTCTTGATACAATCTCTTATTTTTTGATCTTCTTGTAGACCCTCGGAATAATTTTTTGGTTGTGAAAACCAAATAGCATGATGATCTTGAGTTGTACCAAGTCTGAAACCAAGTGGATTTATTTTTTGTCCCATAATCCTCCGCTATTATACATAGCATGACATGTTTTATCTTTGTACTTATTTTTATTGTTTTTGACCCATTCAGCTTTTTTTAAGCATATTTTTTTAAGCATAATAGAAGCTCATTTCTGTTTATTTTATAGAAAGTTGTATCTTTCAAAACAATCCTTATATGGCAAGTGGGTCTTTTTATTGTATAACTCCGTCCTCTAGCTCGAGGTTTTAATCTTTTCAAAGTATGACTCTCATTGACTTCAGCTTTACTAATAACTAAATTTTCTTCATCGAAACCCAGATTGTGACGAGCGTTTGCTGCTGCAGAATAAACCAATTTTAAAATGGGATAACATGCTCGATAAGGCATTAGTTCGAGTAGCATAACTGTTTCCTCATAGGAACGTCCACGAATCTGATCAATCACCCTTCGTGCTTTGTGAGCAGACATAAATATATGTTGACTTAACGCATATACTTTTCCCTCTGTTTTGTTCCTTTGTTCTCTAAGTTCTTCATCTGTTATGTTCTTCAAACGTTCTCTACCTCTTATGTTCTTTTTCATAAAATTCACCTCTTAGTAATGATCAATAATTATCTGTATTCATTTTAGTAATTATTAACGACGGGATTTATTATCATTTTTCGCATGTGTAGCGGATTTCATAGTAGGTGCAAACTCTCCCAATTTATGGCCTACCATACGATCTTTTATAAAAAGAGGCCAATGTTCCCGTCCAGTATGTATAGCAATAGTATGCCCGATCATTGTAGGTATAATGGTAGATGCCCGAGACCAAGTTCTTATTATTTCTTTTTCGCCCTTTGTGTTAAGTTTCTCAATTTTTCTTAATAAATGATTCGCTACAAAAGGATTTTTTTTTAGTGAACGTGTCACGGTTAATTACTCTCCTATTTTTTTTTGTAAAGACGAAGAAAGAAATTAGATTTTCTTCCCTATTTACTACTTACTACGGCGACGAAGGATCAAATTATCACTATATTTATTCCTTTTTCTACTTCTTCTTCCAAGTGCAGGATAACCCCAAGGGGTTGCGGGTTTTTTTCTACCAATTGGGGCCCTCCCTTCACCACCCCCATGGGGATGGTCTACAGGGTTCATAACTACTCCTCTTACTACCGGACGCTTACCTAACCAACATTTTGATCCGGCTCTACCCAAACTTTTCTGGTTCACACCAACATTCCCCACTTGTCCGACTGTTGCTGAGCAGTTTTTGGATATCAAACGGACTTCCCCAGAGGGTAATTTTAATGTGGCCGATTTCCCCTCTTTTGCAATCAGTTTCGCTACAGCACCCGCTGCTCTAGCTAATTGTCCACCCTTTCCAAGTGTGATTTCTATGTTATGTATGGCCGTGCCTAAGGGCA
>Ga0157364_1001839_pt1 | contig 18811 bp, 21 predicted proteins | sample AttsexASBM2_FD_111476 | JGI IMG/M metagenome (GOLD analysis project Ga0157364, IMG submission 111476) | Fungus gardens microbial communities from leaf cutter ant in Ribeirão Preto, State of São Paulo, Brazil - Atta sexdens ASBM2 | ecosystem: Host-associated > Fungi > Mycelium > Unclassified ...
GCACATGTAGGAAGCATGGTGGCCTTATGGAAAACACATGTGGATGAGTAATGGACATGAGGTAGCAGCATGGACTTAAGGGCCGGATAGATATTGTTGTAGCATGGACCAGGAGCCATGTATATAAATGGTAGATGAATGCAGCGAGGGCTCCTTGTCGAGTTCTCTTATAATCCCCCATTCGTTACTTGATAGCCCTACTGAGAGCTTTGCTCGTTGTGAGATCATTTGTCCTTGAGTGACGAGTGGTTGCTACAACAGGATGGTTTCTTCTACTTTTGTCAACGTTGTGTTTGCCTCTTCTGTTAATTTCTTGATATCCTTCACCATCTTTTATACATTGATCATTGTCTCTAGTCTCTTCAACGTCTTGTGGTATAGTCTCATCCAATCTTCTCTTTCTCTCTTCATGACTTGAGCCTAATCTATGTTGTTTAGTTTTCTGGAAATATATGAGTTTAGGAAGGTGGGAGCAGTGGTGTAGTTGTTGTTAACTTGAGAAGACATTTGCTTTTTAAAAGTTCAAGTGAATGATTTGAACTGTCAAAATGGGATTTTACCCCCCCTCTTTATAGGTTTTGACTCGAACGCCTTGTCTAATAGTCTTCTATTGCCTCTTTTGCATGAAGTAACCTTGTTTCTGCTATCCATTGGTCATGTTCATCTCCATAGCCCTTCTAATGTACCAGATATTGTGTCCCTCTTCCTCGTTTCCTATGCTTCCTGACTTCTTCTACTTCATATTCCTCTTCTTCATTAATAATTGTTGGCAAATGTGCTAGTTCCTCATGTTGTTCTTTGAACTTTGGCTCCACACATTGTGTCAGCAAGTTCTCATTGAAAACGTCATGAATCATCCATCCTTCTAGAAGTTCTAGTTGAAATGCTCCTGAGCTAATGTCTTTTGAAATTTTAAAAGGCCCATATCTTTTATTATCCAACTTCTTTGAGGGTCAATTCAAATGGATATTCTTGTTTTCCAGCCACACATTGTCTCTGATCTTTAGTCCTTGAGGATTCTGTCTTTCTTGTCAAATTGCTTCTTCATCACCTTTGTTGCTTGTTCTCAACTCTTCTTCATTTCTGTAAGAGGCTCTTCTACTTGTGGAATCTCCATTTGAACCACAAGGTTGTTATGGGATACTTTGGACATGAACAATTTTATTTTATTTTTCTTTTCTTTTCTGACTTTATAGGGATTTTGTTTTCTTTTTCTTTTTCTTTGGGACGATAAAAGAGGCATATGACACTGCAGTCACATGACATGTCACATGATGTGATGTCATAGGCCTAGAAGGTGGTGGAAGGATCTAGAAGATGATGTCAGGGCACATGGATACAATATGGTGACCTTGAGACAGACATGAGGATAAAGCATGGACAATAGGGCAGGCTTAATTATTAGTAGCATGGACCAAGCATGTATTATATAAATAGGACTCTAATTAAGCAGAGACTCCTTGTCGAGTTCTCTTGTGATTTTCCCCACTTGATTGCCTACTAAGAGCTTTACTCGCTTGTGTAGCTATTAGACTTTGTATCTAGTGGTTACTACAACAAAGGTCTCTTTCCCATGGGTGCCTTGCAAAGTTTAGTTCAAACAGTGTTCTTCCCATTGCTGCATGTTTCTTGTCATTGTACTGAAACTCTACTGTGGCTAGCCAGTCCATCTAATTGTCTTGTTGGTAATTCACATAATGCTGTAAAAATGTTCCTATCTCCTGGTTTATTCTTTCCATTTGACCATCTGTTTGAGGATGATATGCCGTTGATAGTTGTCTCTTTATCCCCAGCGCTTTTGTGAATTCTTCTATAAACTTTGATGCAAATTGTGGTCCCCGGTCACTGAGAATCTTTTTAGGTACTCCATGTAGTTTCCAGATATTGTCCCTGTAGATTTTCACGATTCCTTCTGATGAAATGTTTGTTGTTGTCACTTTTAGTTGAACCATCTTTATAAATCGGTCTACAATGACAATGATTACATCTATCCTCTTAGACCTAGGTAAAGGTCCAATTATGTTGATGCTGATTTCCTGCCATGGTCCCTGTAGAATTTCCAATGCATGTAATTCTCCTGATTTCTTCTGGTGTTAGACTTTGTTCTGTTGACATCTAAAACATTCTTGTATGTATTTCTTGACATTTTCTTTGAGTCCTGGCCACTAGTAATTCCTCTTGATTAGATCTAACATCCTTTGTTGTCCTCAATGTCCCACATCCACTGAGTTATAATTTTCTTTGAGAATCTTTTCCTTGAGTTTCTTGTTATTTGGGACATATATTCTTCCTTTCTTGTATACAATTCCTTCTTCTTCCCATATTTCACTGTCTTCCTTGTTCATTGCTTGGATCACTTCCTTCTCCCTGGTATTGTTGTTTCTAATCTCCTTTAAGATGTCTGAATCTTCCGTCTTTGTCATCCTCTTCAGTATGGTTACTTCAGCTGTCGTTCTTCTTGTCCATAGTTCTTCTTTTAGCATCTGAACATCCTTGTTGTCTTCCTTGGTATTGACTTGGTCTTTTCTCAATAGTATGTCTGCCTTGGTATTTGTCTTTCCTGGAATATGTCGCAAGATAAAGTCATAATCTTGTAATTTTAAGTATCATCTTGCTTGTCTTCCATTCAACTTGTATGATTCTCGGAAATACTTCAAGTTTTTGTGGTCCATCCAGATTTCAAAAGGTTCCATAGCATCCAGCAGGTATTATCTCTATTTTGACAAAGCTTCTACTATTGCCAATAATTCTCTGTCGTATATTTTGTAGTTCCTTTCTGCTGGTTGCATTGTTCTTGACAAAAAAGTGATTGGTTTCCATTTCCCATCTTGTTCTTGGGATAGTACTCCTCTTATTGCGTGTCCTGAGGTATCCATTTTCACTCTGAATTTTCCTTGTTTCTTTGGTAGAGATAGGACTGGTTGACTTGTAATCTTGTCTTTAAGCTCTTCAAATGCCTGTTGATGTTCTTTGTCCCATCTCCATTCTTTTTTGGCCTTCAATTCATTCAATGGTTTTGCTATATGGCTAAAGTTCTGGATAAAGCATTGGTAGAAATTTGCAAATCTGAGGAAGCTCTCCACATCTTTGACTTTTGTTGGAGTTTTCCATTTCTTCACAGCTTTGATTTTCTCTTGTTCTATTTTTACTTGGCCTTTTCCAACTACAACTCCTAGAATTGGAATCTCTTCCATGCTGAAATCACATTTAAACCTCTTGAAACACAGATTGTGCCTCTTCACTATCTTCAAGAATTGGATTGTTCTTTCTTCCAGTTGTTCCTTGGTTTTTGCTGGTATCACAAAATTGTCCATATAGTTTGATAGTACTCCTTCATGTAGTAATTTCCAGAAAATACTGTTCATCATCCTCTGGAATGTTCCTAGTGAATTGCATAGTCCAAAATACATGACCCATGGTTCGAATAATCCTTTGTTTGTTAAAAATATGGCCTTTCATTTGTCCCCTTTTTTGATCCATACATTGTTGTATCCCCAAATCAAGTCAAGTTTGTTGAAAAACTTCGCTTCTTTCAGCTTATCTATTACTTCCCCAATTAAAGGAAGTGGCATCTTGTCTTTTATTATAACTTGATTTAGTTTCCTATAGTCTTGGACTAATCATAGTGAACCATCTTTCTTTGGAATATAGAAACATGGTGCTGCATATCTGGACTTTGATTCCACTATAGATTCTGCCTTGAGTTGTTTGTCCAACCATTGATTCAAGGCTTCTTCTTTTTTTAGTGTCATTGCATAGGCCTTTGCGTTAAGTTCCTTTAGAGCTTCTTCCATAAGATTAATTTCATGGTCCCATTCTTGCCTTTCTGGTAAATTTTCAAACTTCTTCTTGTTGAATAAGTATGTAAAGAGTTGAATGTATTCTGGTAAATTTTCTGGATTTGTCTTATCCAGTTCTTTGCTGATTTTTCTGTTGTTATGTTCCATGTTTTCCATAGCCTTTGTCCTCCTGGTCTTGAACCTGATATCCTTGTGTTTCATTGTGCAACTTCCTGGACATCTTGTAAACTTGATAGTTCCATTTTTCCAATTGACTTCTGGATTATGCTTGACTAGCCAGTCATGGCCTAAAAACATATCTATTCCAGCTAAGTCTATTACTGCTGCTTCCAGTATTTCCTTGTGTCTGTTGATTTTGATTTCCAAAGGTGCCACTTTAGTCACTTCTCCATTCTTTGTTCTGTCTGCATTGAACACCTTAAATAAGAAGTTGAGTGGTTTCATCTGTATTCTTTTTTCCTTGACTAATTATTCATCAATTTCCATATGTATACATCCGGAATCCACCAGTGCCTTGACTTTTAATTTCTTGCTATTTTTTGTTTTCACTTCTGCTTGCATGTTTAGTTCTTGTTTTCCCTCATTGTTTCGATGATTTGGAATAATATATTTATTCTGGGACCTTACATGGGAGATCTCTTGTACCATGCCTACTTGAGATCTTTGCCAAAACTCTCCTCTTTCTTCTCATCTTCATTGTCTGATCCTTCCTAGACCTTTCTTTTCTTCATCATCTGCTTCCCTTTATAATCTCTGGTGATATGCTCTTCTTTGTCACATTTAAAACATGTTCTGGTCTCTCGTTCTTTTTTCTTTGCTCAGCATTTCTTGGCCATGTGTCCATACTTATTGTAGTTGAAACACTTAGGCTTCCCATCTTTGAAGTTGTCGTTAGACTTTCCAATGTCCATGGGCTGACCTCACCCTCCGTATGTTGTTCCAGTACTTGTCTTGTAATCATGGTATCCTTCTGTGGATTTGTATCCTTGTCCAACTGACATTATCACCACCTTCTACTCCTTGAGTGACTCTGGCATTGCTATCAGTGGGTACTCTAGTATCGTTTTAATGATGTCCTGTCATACATTCTTCTTCAGCAGAAAGATGGCATGCAGCTCATCTGTGTTAGCCTTCATGGCTAATGTATCGAACTCAATCATGAAGTCTGCTGTGTTCTTCTTTCCTTGTTTGAAGGTTTCTATTTTCCATTTGGCATCTGCTGCCTTTGTCTTGTCATTGAATGTGGTCTTGATCTCTCAAACAAAATCTTTCCAATCCTGGGTTCCAGTTTCTTTGTTTAGCTCATCGAGCTTTCTCTGTGCATAAATGCCAGCTACACCTTCTCTAAGGTGAGCTAGGATTGCCGTGATCCTATTGTTGGTCTCCATAACTCTGTTGCTTTTGAGGAATAATCTCATTCCCCTCTACCAGTCTTCAAATTTTATTCAGTCACTGTCAAACCATCCTAGATCCAGTATCATGTTCTTCAGCACTTCTGCCTGTATGTTTTCACTGGTTGCTACAGCTGCTAGTGCTGGTGCTGATGATATCTCTGTGTCTGTTTGTTTGTATTCGCTTGAGGCTTCTTCTGTGATCTGTAAAGATCTTAGTCGTTCTGACAATATCTCGATATCATTTGTTCTTCTAGAACTCGTCTTGGTTCCTCTTCATAGTTTCTACTATACATGTTTTGTTCTCAACAGGTAACTCTGTCTAGTTTCGTCTGTATGCACCTCTCTTGCAAGGTAAGCTCGTTGACACTTTACCAAATATTACGACCTTAAGCTAGAGCTCAGATTGTACTTAGGCAAAGACTTGAAAAGAGGATAAGGGTTTATAGAATTAGTAAAGTGTCCCTTGTACATGAGTCAAATGAGTCATAGTCCATGAGGCTAAAGCAAGAATATTGCACCTACTACATGAGGCACTGACTGAGATACTTGTGGCATAGCTGATCATGTCATCATTACCCTTTGCCCAAGTTCATGCTGTATCCAGAAGGCATCGATCGTAACATACATGTACTTATATTTAATCAGAATGGATCAAAGAATTATGTTTAATAACAATATCTCAAATTTATTTTTAATTATAATACTAAATATGTCTCTTTTTTCTTCTTCTTCTAGTATAAAAGTGAGATAAGACTCTGTTTTCTCTCCTATTTTTTTACTTTATATATTACTTCAATTTTGAAAAAAATATTAAAAAGTATTGACTCTCCTATTTTTATTTCAACTTTTTTACTCTTGATAATGGCTTTTTTATTTCTCAAGAGAAAAGTTCTGATATCTTGTCTACTGATCTTATATATAATTACTGTAGGGAAATCTGTCACTTTGCAAAAAAGCTAGAATCCAAATACTACTGATATCTGTTATTAATACTATAAAGTTCTATAGTCTTCTACAAAGCCTGCAAAGTTAACTTTATTAACTTTACTACTTTCATCTACTGTCAGGCATGGTTCACACTGGGAGTGAAAGTCTACAAGATTGACTCAGAGATGTGTGAACTTGTAGAATAACCTTGGCTTCAGCTTATATCCTATGCTGTCTGTCTGCTGTATGATCACAACTTCAGATAAGAGGAAGAAGTCTGAGATGGAAGTGAGTGCTGATTGGTATATTGCCATTGAACACTAGGGATCAAATTTAATAAGAGTTATCTTTGTCAATTATCAGACTAGCAAATTACAGTGTAACTACTAGTCTTATATACATATACTGACTATAGAAGATGCTCAGTGTCAAGATTGAGAAAAGTGGACTTAGTTTCTCTTCATTTTCTTTCTCATTTTTATTTTCTTTTCAATTTATTTTCAATTTTTCAATTTTTCAATTTTTAGAACTTAGGGTTAGGGTTAGACATGCAAACACAAGAAGAAGGATAATGCCATACAACATGTACAACATATGTTGACCTTGAGGCACACACATGGCAGTTTAGAGGAGGCTAGGAGTACTTAGCATGGACCAAGCACCTTTAGTATATAAGGTAGACAATCCTGTGAAGAATTCTCTATCGAGTTCTCTTGTGTAACCCTATACAAGGTTCTGCTCATTGACCAGCACTAAGGTCCTTAAGTCATAACACTCAGAGTTTCAGTGGTATAGTCTTTATTACCCCAAGTAGAGGTTTCAGTAGTAGAACACTGACAGAAGTATGACTCTGCTATAGAGGACCAAGTCAGATAGAAACATCACTGTCATGGAAAATAGAATATCCAAACTGTTGCATCACTGTTGTGAGGGCATGTTGCAAGGAAGGCAGGCTTGTAGTTTAGATGTTGATTAAGCAATATCACTGTGGTGATGTATACTCCAGTTGGGTGGACTTAGTATATGACAGTATTCCCTCCTTAGAACTGAGTCTTTGAAGTCCTATTGAATTTATCCAAAAAACCCTGTGATGGTGCCTAGGTCAACAATATATAAGCTGAAAAGAAAAGTTTTCACTTTTTCTTTTGTATCACTATGTCTTTCTCTATTTCCTCTAATATCTCCCAAAATGACACCGAGATGCTTGAAGAGTAGTATTCTGAAATGCAGAAATCAGAAAGCAAGGAAAGTAGCAGAGGCCAAGGCAAGAGAGAAAGCTGAGAAGAGAAGACTTGCAGAGGAGAAGAAGAAGAAGAAATAGATAAAGTATCTCTAACAACTCTGGGATGAGGTGCTAGTAGAGAATTCTACTCTCTTGGAGAGCACTGAAGGTTCCCAAGTCATGAGAACTAAATGCAAAGAGATTACTACCATCTCCTTAGAAGACGAGGTGGAGTAATGGTCTTTCAAGAAGGCCAAAGGAAAGCAACTAGGAAAGTACTATGGGGGCACTGCAGTTAAGATGGAGATGTTGACCTCTATGAGAGATGTGTGGGTGCTGGGCAGGATTGTCTGGTACACCACTCAAGGTGAGTAAAAATTATCTTTCTCTATTCTTTTTACTAATAATATCTTCTTCATAGCTATTCTCTCACATGTACTGAATGTATTGCTCTCAAACAACAGTATAAACCCCATACAAACACCAACTTCCCAGCTATGATCCCTATCTATGGTAGAGTTTTAAGTGCTAATGAAAAGGCACTCTAAGATCTTGTGGAAGAATACTGAGGCATAGGAAAGTCCCTCTGGAACTTGGTGGAGGGCTAGGAGAAGAACACAGCCCAATCAATAAAGATTGGGGCTGCTGTTGAATAGAGATGGGGTTTGAAAGAGAACTTGCAGGGTAGCAACAAGAAGGACAGGAAAGAAGATGAAGATGAGGAGGAGAGGTTTGAGAATAGCCCTAGGAAAAGTCAGAAGGAAGTAGAGGAAGAAACTCCATTGCTCACCTCCTGCTAGGGTAGTTTTTTTTGTATTGTTCTTATTTTATTCTGAATTTTATTTCCTTAGTTTTCTGTTGTGCCTATTCTGTGTGAGTAAAAAAATTCAAGAGATAGAAATCAAAAGAAATTCCAAAAGTTTGAAAAGAAACCTTGTAAAATGCGTGGAAGCTGGAGTTAAATGAAAATAAGCAGACAGAATATACTAAGAAAATAATAAAAGCAATCTCCATTGGAAGTACATGGAGGTGGAGGACAAGTGCAACAGTGTAATTAGAACAAAGAAAGTAGACTAGACTTGGCAGGATATGTGATATGAAAGTCAGATATCAAGTTGGTAGCATGAGTGAGTTCATATACAGGGATCCACTCAAATTTATCTTCAGTGTCTTCATACCCTAGACAGATCACCTTGTATAGGAGTTTGCATGCCCATTGGTGATCAATTTTGGAGTTCACTATCTGAAAAATTTTGTATTTGGGTTCACTGTCAATTATAACTAGAGCAGAAGCCAGTTCTGTTCTCTTGGGAAAAGAGTTGGATGTAGCAGGTTTGAGCATAGACACATAGAAAAATGAATGTACAGAGCATATAGACTCTAGAAAACTGAAGGTAAATGATAATGTACCAGGCTGGAAAATGATTTCATAGGATCCAAGATATTTTTGGGAAAGCTTTTTTGAAGGCTGAGTGGTTCAGAAGAACTGAGCCTTGATAAAGACTTTGTCACCTACCTTGAAATCAGGAGCAGGGAAACATTGTACATCAGCAGATTTCTGATAACACTGTTGGGCTGCAAAGATTTCAGCTTTGAGGGTACTCTGTAACTCATCAAGATCTACAGTGAAGTCACAGGCTCAGGAGGAAGTAATATTGTGTTCAGGGTGAACAGTGATGTTCAGATAATATTCCTTATTAGCAAAGAATGGAGAGATATCAGTAGTAGCACTTAGAGCATTGTTGTAAGCAGACTCCACAAGAGATAGGAGTTTGGACCAGTTGTCTTGTTGGTAATTACAATATACATGAAGGTATTGCTTGAGAGTCTGATTTATGTATTTGGTTTGTCTATCACCTTTGGAGTGGTAACCTGAAGTGAAGTAAAGCTACATGTCCAGAGGAGTGCCTAGAGAACAGAAGAAGTTTAACACAAACTCCAAGCTTCTATTGGAGATAACATAGAAAGGAACACTGTGTTTGGAGAATGCATGAAGGATGAACAGATGTGCTAAGTCTATGGACATGATGGTGTTATAGGGAGAAATAAAGATTATCTGCTTGGTGAGCTGGTTGACTATGACTAAGATAGTGTCAAATCCAGAGGATGATGGAAGTTATTTGATGAAGTCTATAGAAATGGAATTCCATAGTTATTCAGGGATAGGAAGTTATTTGAGAGATCTAGAGGGCTTATAATATTATAGACTACTCAAATGATCCATAATGTGTCCTAAAAGCAGTCTTTCATTCATCACTGTTGGCAATACAAACTAAGTGGTAAGTATGGTGAAGATCTATTTTTAAATAAACCCAAGCTTTGTTATTTACGAGGTAAGTCCAGTAGATTGGAGATAAGTGGGAGTAAATAGTGATCTTTTTTGGAAATATAGTTAAGACTATGGTAATCAACACAGAGGTGCAGTAAACCATCTTTCTTCTTGATAAATAGGACCAGTACACTATGCAGAAAGGAGGTTGGTCAGATGAAACCTGTGTTGAGGTTTTCCTCAATAAATTCCTTGAGAGACACTTGTTCAGATGCTAAAAGAGAGTATATAAGGCCAACTGGAGATTGAGCATCTTCTTCCAGATTGATTTGAAGGTCATAAGGCTAATGAGAAGTAAGGACTTCAGCTTTGGTTTTGCTGAAAACATTGGCAAATTCATGATATTTGGAAGGGATATTGGAAAGATCAAAAGCCTCTGCAAGTTTTGTAAAGTTAGCCTGAGTATCTAAATAGTAAAGACAAAGTTCAAAGTTACTAGAGTCTAGAAGTTTTGATGCTTACAAGAATGCTGCAGCACCCATGATAATGATGTTGGGTCACTTAGAAATAGACATAAAGGTCTCAGATACAAATATGAAAACTGCAGAATCCAATGATTACAGAGAGGTGTCAAGAGATGATGGAGATGCCAATGGTGTATTGGCCACAATGTAAGAGAGAGCAAGATTTTCCTGCAAAGATGGACAGAAGTTTATTGGCCCATTTGCCCAGTCAATCAGTGGATTGTATTGGGTAAGCCAGTTGTATCCAAGGACCAAAGAGCAGAAAGAATCAAGTGGAGTAATATAGAAGTCCATAGTCATACAATTACTAGTGGAGAAGATTATGGGCAGGTTAGCAATTTGGGAGATGGTGCTGTTTGATGAACTATCAAAAAAGTGGAGGGTAACCAGAGGAGTTACAGATGTCTTTAAGTGGTAAATATTTACAAATTTTGAGTTTACAAAACAATGAGTAGACCTGGAGTCAACATGAGCTTAGAAAGGGATTTTATTAAGATGATCCTGACTAAGGATCAAGGAAGAAGTAAGGGAGACAAAAAGAGAATACAGATTTGGAAAGAGCAGATGCATTAAGTCAGATAGGACTCATTGCTGCACAAAGAAGTTCAACATAGCCCTTAGTCTGTGCAGAGTCCTGGAGGTTGTTTTATATTTTTCCAAGAGTTTCTCAGAACCAGTTACTGAAGCACCGTAGCTCTTGAGAGTGACCATGGTCTGCTTCTTGGAACAGGAGTCCAACTTGTGATCTCCTATACCACAATAGAGGCACAGATTATTTTCAAGATGCTTCTTGCACTTATTACTAGTCAACTTACTGTTGTTAGCCAGCTTAAAAGAGAAATCCACTCACAGAGAATTGGGTTGTTTCTTTGAAGCAGGAGACAGAGATAGTTTAGAGGAAAATGATTTGGTGGATGAAAATGCCAGAGATGTATTTGTCTTATTCTGGAAGGCTGTCACATTACCAGCAGTGGAAGCTTTTCCTTACTTCCAGGAGTGAGACTCAAGAGTTTCTTTTTCTGTCTGTCTGGCATAGTGGCATTTGCAGTCACATTTCCAGTAGTAGTGATTGATAGTCATCACTAAAGTGTACATATCTTGGAACAAGGTAGGTTTTCCTTGCTCCCAGATTGAAATGGGATCCTGGATCCAATTGGGGAGCTTCTGGCAGTAGTAGTGGCACAGAACACTATTTTCCCAACCTAATTAGGAGGCATAACACATGAAATCCACATTGTAAGTGGAGATTTTGTTACTGGGCTTCATATGAAGATTGTCCAGTATATTGGCCACTTCACTGATAGAGTCCAAAAGACCAAAATGTTGACATAGCTTATCAACAAAGAGGTTCCAATTGGAGAGCCAGTCTTGTAGGATACTCTGGTCTTCCTAGTTGAAGCCCATCTCAAATCAGTTCTGGGCTACTCCAGTGAGGTAGATCATTGTGAAGTTGATTTTTGCAATGTCCATATTAAATTGTGCAAGATTAGTACAGAAGTAGAGGCAACATTGGAATAGAAAGTTATTAAGCTTGTCAGGCTCAGTATTACTGAAAGTGTTGGAAATGCAGGCTTTAGTTCCCCTTGAATTAGTATTAGGACCAGAGGTCTGATTAGTGTTAAGGGTGTTTGCAAGTTGACTAAGTACATCGGCCAACTGCTCATTAGTATTATTGCTCTAGCAGAGTTTTGACCATGAGTAAGTAGAAGAAGTAGGTCTATTAGATATCAGATTAGTAACAGAATTAGTAGCAGGAGCATTCTCCCAATTAGGATCATTGTCTACAGGGATGATACTTGGGCCAGTGACAGGTGAGACTATCCAACCAGGTTGAATAGTACAAGATGGAGACTTTGGAGATGATTGACCTCTTTGATAAATTTGTCTTGAGTGTCATAGAGCATCTGGCAGTTAAGTGAGGTTATTACTGAAACATGAAATAGTGTTGAAGGATGTCCCAAGTGGTGGGACTGAAGTTGATGTTGAAGAATTATGGTGAGAGGAAGCTATTTAGACTTAAAATGCGAAAAAATTGTTTTGCAGGCAAGACTGTAACAAAGGATTTAGCAGATAGAACTGCTCAAAAGTGACAGCAGACTTGAAAGTCTGATAATACTGTCAGGCGTGGTTCATACTGGGGGTGAAAGTCCACAAGGTGGACTTCGAGATATATGGACTTGCAAAACAACCTTGGCTTCAGCTTATATGCTATGCCATCTGTCTACCATGTAGTCACAACTTTAGATAAGAGGAATAAGTCTGAGATAAGTGTTAGTACTGATAGGTATGTCACCATTAAATACTGGAGATTGAGTTCAATAAGAGTTATCTTTGTCAATTACCAGACTAGTGAATTACAGTGTAACTACTAATCTTATATACAAAGAGATAATATAGGAGATACTTGGAGTTTCAGTGATATAGTCTCTATTACCCCAAGCAGAGGTTTTAGTATTGAGACACTGATAGGAGTAAGGATTCTGCTATGGAAGACCAAGTTGGATAAAATTATCCTCATCATGGAAGATAGGATATTTGGATAGATGCACTACTGCTATGAGATATGTTGTGAGAAAGATGTCTACTGTAGAAGATGTGCTTGGGGATTAAATATTGATAAGGCAATATCACTGCAGGGATATATTTTCTGGATGGTTAGACTTGCCATATGACATAGTACCAACTTCTTTGCTTCTTACTCTAATCTTACTGCTTCTTCATCATCATCCCAAATCTCTTATTTTTCTGCTACTTTGTTTATTTACATTGTTTTCTTCTTTTTCTATTTCTTCTTTTTTCTCTTTTTTCTCTTTCTTTGCTTCCTCTTCTTTTTGTTTTTGTTACTCTGATTTTCCTTGCTTTGGCCTTCACTGCTTCCTGTACTCCTCTGGACATCTTGTCATCTTTACTTCTCCTGTTCTCTAATTGATTTCAGGATTGTAACAAGCTAACCATAGCATGCCCAAAATAATGCTCCACTTCTATCCTTCTATCATGTTTATCTCTGTCTTTTTCCTATATCTCTGATAATAAATATTGACTTTTACTGTATATTCTATTGGCCTTTCTTTATTAAACAATCCATCTACATTTCTTATATAAATAGGATTTTCAATTTTCTTTAATTTAAACTCTTTCTTCTTCACAAATTCTGAACTTATCACTAGTCCCATTGTTTTATTATCTAACAACACCTCCACTATTACTCTTTTTTGTGTATAGATTTTTTCCAGTCCAATTTTCACTGTCATTTTCCTTAGTAATTCCTCATTGTTCAGATCACAGTAGGGTGTATTATCCATTACCCTAGAGAGTACTATGTATCTATTGTTGAGACTTAATTGAGGATTATTAAGCCTTGTTCCCTATTTAAATTATTATTGTCCTCATTTCCTCCTTTGATTCTTTTTCTTTCTTCAATATTCCCATTTCCATATTCCAGTCTTCTTCCTTCCTCAATTTTGCCTCTTGTTCTCCTAATTTTACAGTTCCTAGCCAAATGTCCAAATCCTCCATATGTATAGCAATTTCTTCCTCTGTTCACATCCATTGCATAAAGATCCCTTCTTGGTAGTTCTATTTATCTCCCTGGATTCCTTATTACTACTGCATTTGTCCTTTCCACACCTTTCATCAGAGCAGGCTCTGTTGGTATCCACTATTGAGGGGCTTCTTATCTCCTCAGCCAAACTTGAGGCTGTGATATCTGCTACCATTGTGCTCCTCTATTATTTTGCCTTGGAGCCTGTGGCTCCTGTTCTTGTCTACCTCTCAGCCTTTCCTCTTCTTTCCTGCTCTCTCTCCAGTATCTGTCTAAGTTGGTAGCATGTTTGTACCACTGATCAATACTGGTTGGAGGCTTTTCAGCTTTCATCAGCTTCTTTCTAATCAGTCCACTCATTCCTCTTTTAAATTCTTCCACTAGTATTCTCCCTTCATACCTGCTTCCTCTTACCGCTCTTCAAAATTTCTGTACAAATTCTTCCATTATTCTTCCTTCTTGTTCTATCCTCTTTAGTTCCACCACCTTTACCAACTCCTTATCTCCTTCTTCAAACTCCTTTTTTTAGTTCTAACAAGATGCTAACCAAAATTCTACTTCTTCTGCCTCCAAATCTTCCAATAAGTTTTCTTTCCACACATTCACTGATCCTCCTTGCACATATGACAGAATTCATTGAATCTGCTCTTTCATTGTAGCTTCTCTCATCCTCATTCTTAAGTATAGCTTACATGCCATAATAATTCCTCCCACTCTTCCTACTTCTCCATTAAAAACTAGTGGCTTGGCCATCTCTATGTTGGATTCTGTGTTGGATCCCTCCATTGTCCCTCCTTCTCTTATCTCTGCTCCTCCTACAATCAGAGCCTGAATTTGCACCTGTATTGTGGCTAACTATTCTTGTTGCTGTTTGATAATAGCATGTAAGTCATGTCAACTTATAGTGTATGATGGTAGTAATAATAGTAAGAGAGAGGTTGATGGTGATGAGAATGTATATAGAGGGAGAGCAGAACTTGTGCTAGTTTCTCCCTCTGACTCATATTCTGAACTGGAATCAATCTCTGTAGGTGCTAGTGGGCCCTCTTCTTGTTCTACCTTACACTGTTTACTGACTACTTTTTATCTACTGCCTTAAGAGAACTGTAAACAATTTTGGCCTAAGAAGACCATTCTATTCTAGATAAGATTTCTAAGAACTCTTATCATTCTCCTGCATAAACAGACCACAATTGGATCTGTAGCACAGAGCTGATACTGGAAGAATGTATATAGCACATCTACAAAAGGTGATACATTCAAAATGTATCAGTGGACTTTGATACAAACAAATGGTTAAGCTTCCACTGTTTAACTAGTATATCTCTTTATACCTAGGGCCTAGCAACTCTTCTTGACTAAAGAGTGGTATTGCTTTTTGGTCAAGGATGATAAAAGAGTAAAAGCAAAGAGGGCTCAGTGTTGAGCAGTCTAAAAATGGATATTGAGTTCTAATGTTATAACTTAGGTTCAAAGAGTTAGAATGAAAAACTACTCTTATATTGAGTAACACAAGAGAACTCAATGAAGTTCCTAGTACAGACTACTCTATCTTATATATACCTGGTTCTTGGTCCATGCTATGTTGTATCTAGCCTACCCTAATGTCCATGTGTTATTCATAAGGCTAACATGCTTTTATCATATTGTATAATATCATCTGTTCTAGAATCTTCTATAACCTTCTTTGCATCACATGATCTTGTGACCATGACCATGACATGATATGACCATACTGTGACAGTACCATGTGACATGTGATATCATGCTTCATCCTAACTCTAAATAAAGTAGAGATGAAAAATGAAATAAAAATAATAGAAAGGAAAATAAAATATAGTCCAGCATTCACAACTCTGATAATAATCAAAAAAGATAAACTTCTATTGAACTCAATCCCCAGTGTTTAATAGTAATACATCAACATCAGCACTTACTCTTACTTTGAACTCCATCCATTTCTCTGAAGTTGTAATTATACAGCAGATAGATAGTATAGTATATAAGCTGAAGCCAAGGTTGTTTTGACAAGTCTATATCATTGAGCTTATAGTATGGAATTTCTATACTCTATGCATTTCTGAGCCAATCCTATGGACTTTTGTTTTCTAGTGTGAACTATGCTTAACACTGATGTTATGGCAACCACTAGACCAATGTCCAATAGCAGCACTACAAGTAAATCTCAAAGGCAGATATCTAGTGGGGAACACAAGTTGTGTAATTCACAAGAGAACTCAACAGGAAACCACAACAGTATTCTATAGACTATTTATACTAAGTATCTATGGTCCGTTCTATGACTATGCATCTGCTGTGCATCCTACCCTAATGTCCATGCCCTGTCCTCATGTTCATTACTAATCTACCTCATGTTCTATTACTCATCCACCATATGTCTATCTTAAGGCCAACATGCTGTATACATGTGCCCTGACGTCATACCATAAATCCTACTCTTCATCTCCATTGTTCATGCATGCACCATGTGTATACCATGAGAAAATTATGCTGTTAACATATTCCTTGATGTCACTCTATCTTTAGACTCTTCTCGATCCTTCTAGACCACTCTAGATCTTATGATATAATGTCATGTGACTTCCAGGTCATGTGCATTTTCTCTCTCATCGTAGACTAATAATATAACTATCTATAAATATCTCACTAAAGTCTGTCTACACTTTCTCGTCTTATAACAACTGAAATAATAGCCAATGAATCTTGTAGTTACTAATGGTCTGATATCTCAGTAATCTGTTGTCACTTTTATATATCCCATATATGTACAAATAGCCCTCATTTTGGACTTTCCAGTGTGACTTGGTTTGTGAGAATCAGTCTACTAGTTGTGGAGATACAAGTTGAATGAAGTTTGTAATACTAAAATCTGATATTATCACTTCTACAGAGTCAACCAGACTATTTATCATCCATATATTCTCTAAACACAGAGTTCAATCCCATATTACTTCTGATCAAGAATCCAAGTTTATATTTAATTTCTTCTGCTCTCTAGAAACTACTATTAACATATATTTCTACTTAATCTCAGACTACCATCTAGAAGAAGATGGACAAATGGAAAAAAACTAACCAAACTCTGGAATAATACCTCTAAGTTTATTATAACTATTAGCAGAACTAGTCTGAACTCCTTTTACATGCAAATTTTGCTTTCAACAACACCTTTAATACTACTATTAGTGTTTCTCTGTTTTTTGTAAACAAAGAGTATCATCACAGTCTACTCTGAATACAAAATAGCCTTCTTCCATGTTCATAACTTTGCTGATGAACTCCAGAGTGTTCTTAAGTCTGAAATTTCCATAGTCCAATAGTATTACTAATAATCTACTAACACACACTGATTTCTGGCCCCAAACTTCCAAGTAGAATAAAAGGTTTTTGTGAAAGCTCAGTTCTTTTGTACTATGTGACCGTCTAAGAAGTTGTCTGAGAAATACTTAGGCCTTTATGAGATCATAGTATAACTTAGTACTTATTCATTTATCTTCTATCTTCTAGAATCTATATACTCTGTTCATCTTGTCTTCTATATCTTTATACTCAAAACTGCTATGCTCAGTAACTTTTCTAGACAATCTGATCCTCCACCTATACTAGTTACCATTGATAACGAGGTTAAATATAAAATTTTAAAGATTGTTAACTTAAAAACCAATCATAGATAAGCTTGCAAGCTCTTCTATAAGGTCATTTGGCTGGGCTATGAAGATATGAAAAACAAATCTAAGTGGTTATCTGTCACTAAACTCATTCATGCTCTAGAACTGATATCCAACTTTCACACTACATATTCTTTGAAGCCTGGTCTGCTCTCTCTATTTTGATCTTCTATACTCTTGTTATATCTGTTTTCTGTCTCTGTTTTTTTATTTTTTTCCTAGTCTATTCTTGTTCTTATTCATATTTTCAGTCCTAGTTACACTTTGGTTCTTGAAGGCTCATTTTTAAAAGAGAAATACTACCATAGACTAACTTTTAAGACATCTGAGATATTTTTTTCTAGTCTCTAGATAATATATTTCTATATCTATACTTGTTCACACATAGATCAGCCCTTCATATTTCATCTCCTGGTAACTCATCACCTAGACTCCTAGTTGTTCTATATTTTAGAAACCATCTCTATAATATTGTTACAATCTCAAGCTTGGCTCAGGTTGTAACTTAGGCAAAAACTTGAGTAAGAGTGGGAAATGAGTCAATTGGTAAAGCATAAGGATACAGAATAGTATCTACAGCTATATATATCTATTGACAATAAGGAATACATATGGCATTCTTGAGTATACAATAAGGAAAGAAATGGGGAAGCTTCAACTACTATATGAGGTACTGACTAAGTATACATGAGGAAACAACAAGGCATAGCAAATAATGAATTGGAAATAAAATGAACCCTACCATATGTCATCCATGCAGCAAACATCTGTAAGACATGAGGTTGTTGATTGTGCAACCATAACAAATATCTTCTTAGTTATTCCCTATACTACTATTTCTCTAGCCACAGTTCCAACTACAGACTTAGTACTTAAGATTCAGTAGATATTTTGTAGTATTCAGCCTGGAAATTGACTAAGAATTGTCCAAAGTTCATCTTCTCACTTCTCTAATTAGACTATTGATTAGTTCTCTCTGATATCTCATTATCCAAAATTATAACCATATTACAGGCAATAATATAACACACAAGTTGAGGCTAAGGTTATCATCTGAGGTTATGTCACTGATCCATGAATAAGCTTCCAAGCTCAATCCACAAACTGGATACTTTGCCCAACCTCATGAATATTCACATCCACTCTCAGATAAGTTTTTATACAACTATTCTGTACTAGGAACTCTATTAAGGTTCTCTTGTGTTAACCTTAATACAAGATTCTTCTTTTATCTTAAATACTATGAGACTTAAGTTGTAATATATGAGGTTTGGTAGTGCTTGTAACAAACTATATAGGCTTTGTAATGAGATTTGGTAGTATTCAAAGATAGAAAAGTCCAGTATGAAGTATGTAGGGTTCAAAGTTAAGGAACCTTGCTTAGACAAATATGGTAAAAAGACAGGTCTTCTTATATTCTTTTGTTCAACTTCAGGCTTAAGTCA
>Ga0157364_1001840_pt1 | contig 18801 bp, 9 predicted proteins | sample AttsexASBM2_FD_111476 | JGI IMG/M metagenome (GOLD analysis project Ga0157364, IMG submission 111476) | Fungus gardens microbial communities from leaf cutter ant in Ribeirão Preto, State of São Paulo, Brazil - Atta sexdens ASBM2 | ecosystem: Host-associated > Fungi > Mycelium > Unclassified ...
AATAACGATAGTTATTAGACAACATCACTTAGAAATAGTAGAACAACGGGATAACTCATTCTCTTAACAGCTTCACTTTATCCACGGTGTGGTTTGTCCGCAGTTTTACGAGACGTTGCATCGCCGTCGCAAATGCGGTGTTTAATTACCGTTCATTCGAATTAAATTAACTAATTCCGCTCTGAATGTGCCAAGGATTTAACACGAGATTAGTCGACGCTCGATAGAATTGGTCTCCGCCTGCGTCGTTTGTCTGTTAATTGAACATAAAAACTCAGACTCGGGAAGGAATAACAAACTTTCCCGAGAGAGTTGAGAAACTGAAGAGAGGGCCGTTTAATTCATTGGAAAATTTATGCGGTTGATGGTTCGTCAGCGCTAGGCTGAATTTGCAAGAATTTTGTAATGGCGAGCCATTCATCAATTTTTTCAAGATTTCTATACTAATAATGTTAGGGATAAGAGCATGGATGATATTTGTTTGGAAAATGTTCAATGGTGTTCGACACAGAGTAGAAAATCGTTGCGAAAAACGAAACCTTCATAAGAGATAACAAACAACTCGTCGAGATATAAAGAGAGATTTTCTCCTTTCCGACCCTTTTTGCGAACTCTCGAAAATGTTTACCTGCCTTCTCCTTCCTTCCTTGCTAGCTCAGTGATTTGTATGCATGAGCGAAGTTGCAACGCGACGAACAGTTCATCATTCAAGCAAATGAAGATGCGATATGCTGTGCGACGATGAAAATCCATTTCTTGGATTTGATTTTAAGATTCCGAAATAGATTGTTGATTTTTATCAGATAATCTCGAGCAAAACGATCTTTTATCCAAGGGATTAACCTTCCAGTATCACCCTAAAATTTTTGATCGTAGTTTACACTCTGAGCCATTAAGGGAAACAGCATATATTTTTTATGATTTCGGACTACATAAAAAGTTGAAAAAAATCTTGTACATTTGTGAAACATTTAATAATAAATTTTTACTATAATAAAATCTAGACTATATTTTATTAATTTTTTACACGTTGAAATCTGAATAAGAATTTTGAGAAAACGTGCCTTAAAAAGCACAAAGTGCTGCAGAATTAAGATAACCAATATCTTAAGTCAATATACGGAAGGAACAATTTTGCTGAAATATCTAAAAGAGCTATATACATAGATACAGATTTGAAAATAATTAATTATTTTGATGTTTAATAAAATTATTTTCAGATCTGTATCTATCTAACTCAATTTTTTAATATTTCAGCAAAATCATCCTTTTCGTGTAATTATCGGGAAATAAAGCGAATTCATAAACAAAACTTTTGATTCTACATAGCGCGAAAAAATCTAATAACAAATAAATTTAAAGCCTAAGACTACCAGTTGAAAAGTACAGACAATAGGAACAGGGAATAACACATTTGAACTTGAAATACTCAGAAATTGTATACATATATCTATCAGATTCAATCAGATAGGGGAAATTTTTTATTCTCTGTTCCTCTATTGCCTCTACTTTTCAATTGTAGGTATCTTAAGCTTAACTGTCATTAATAATTCAAAGTATATAAAGACATATTTTTCGAAGAATTGATCGTCTGCTTCTTGAAAGTGAAATTATTTAGCAACGAATAGAATTATGGGCCACAAAAGATAACAATTGATTATCATCAGTGAGATCGATGAATCTTGCACCAATATTTATCGCAGGTATTTCGCGTTCCGCGTATCGCAAGGGGCTGAACTTTATCGCCGGATGCGATCAGCCGACTCGCGCGCGCGATAGATTTATCGACGTTTACAGCAGCAAGGTAACCCTGACATCGATTCCCACCGGGCGTGTTGACAGAATGATTTCGTAATACAAATAGATGCACGTAATAGTGCTGTTTCTTTGCTTGGATAAAAAAAAGTTGAACCATTTTCAGGTCTATCTTTGTTAAGATGTATATGTGAAGAAGAGATATATAAAAGGTATTATTGAACATGCAAGAAACATATGTCCAAATTTCCCTATTTCTTAATTCTCTGAAGCTAAGAAGAATGTATTAAATCCACTCACATCATATTCGATATCACAAATAAATGAAAACGGCCATGGCAATCATGCCATATTCTCATATTCCTATATTTCTATGACGATATGTATGAATTTTTACAATTTCGATACGTATGAATTTTTACAATTTCCTATTTTAACGATTTAGTATTGTTTATATTTTTCTTATATGCAAATTTGAATTATTATTATTAAAACAAACTTTGCATTCATGCATTTATATAAGTATATAAGTTACGTCACTTTGTGCAATCTTTGAAATTAATTAGTTCTTTTACTTAACTAACTATAAATTAAATTGGTTTCACAGACTCAGTAACTTACAGATTATGACGTCAACTTTAGGGGAGATTACATTTTTCAAACCTCAGTATCGTTTAATCTCCTTTTAAATGCAAACTATAATAGATTCAATTTCAAAATTAATAAAAAATCTATAATTTCTTTCATAATTTCATGCACTCGATATCTGGACGAAAAACATGTTTGTGTAATTTTCTCGGGCAAAAAATATTAGAAAGCATTTATTCGTTTGCATGCCAATAATTTCTACGCTGGCGTGTCATTAGCGCGTCGCTGACATTTCCAATGGAAACGGCGCATTTGTAATGATAATTTGTTTTTGAACAAGATAACACTCGCATAATTACGGAAGCTTGAATATTTTTCCTATATACGATGAAACCATATCTACATTACTTCAAATTATCGACCTTTTTAGCACTTTGTGTATGAAAATACAAATTATCACACTAATGTACTTTTTCTAGTTGAGCTCTTTCGAAGGGATTGTTTGTTTCAAGGTAACTTTTCTTGTCGCAATCTTGTCACATTTGTAAAAAAGAATGCCTTATCATTGTGAAGAAAAAACTTACTTATTTTTTCAAAGCAACAAGCAAAATATACTTCGACACGAGTTAGAGATAATAGTTACCAAAGAAACTTAAAAACTTAAATTAAAAAACCCAGTATTTTTAAATTTTGGATATGAAAGTTTTTTACTCGGATATATATTTTCTTTGAATATTTAACGCCATATTATTGTTCTAGAATTCAGTTTTTCATCCAAAATATTCAGTGTAAAATGTAGCTAAACAATCAAAATATAGCATACAATGACTAAGTAGCGGTGGTCATGGATATACTTAGATTCAGTTTCGAAAAGATGTTATCACTACGTACACAAAATTTCCGCCTTGATATTTATAAAAACAAATGATATAAAATAAGATAATTGATATTTATAAAAATAACGTAAATATTAATAAATTTTCCAACAAATATCAAGAAAAATGAATTCTATATATTTTTTTAGGAAAAACAATTTTTTTTATCAAAATTCTCAGTTACGATGAGTAGTCATTTCATTCTTAGTTGTTGACGATATCTAATGTGAAAATTTTAACACATTTTGGCACATTATGCATTAAAGTTAATATTGATCATTGATAATTATGATGGTTTACTTGATTTTGGAATCAAGATCATAATATTTTTTATTGAACAGGAGATATTAAGAAAACAATCGAGGACTTTTGATGAATTTGATACTGTGAGATATTATGGATTGATTATAACATCATGGACACAATTATGATTATATATATTAACTCTATTAACTTGTTATTGCGACAGTTATTTTTTTAACTTGATTTTTTAAATATGCGATTGATGAAGATTTTTGTTAAGTCGAAACTAGTTTCGCCTGTAATTTTAATATAGGTATCAACACATTAAATTTACAATAATTACAATTAACATTCTGTATTTTTAATTTTTTATTTCGTCTTCGACTATTTTTATTATTATACTGCAAAATCCTTTTATTCTAAAGTAAAAAGAAATTTATTCTTTTTATCTTTAAAATCCATTGTTATAAAATTTTCACGATGACAAAATTAATTTCTTTAGTTGATTGATTGTAATATATGCAAATTTCAATTAGATCATAGTGCGTGAATATATAGACTGCGTTATAACAGATTTATGGTATCAATTATTACATATATAGTTCCTCCACGCTTTCGCGCCTTATACTCGTGCACGCTATCATTAAATGTATATGAGAAAATTGGAACGGAAAATTATATTCGCATGTTGATTGTTTAATCAGATTCACAACGATTCATCAGAGTTTGAAAATACATTTTTAGCATGATATTTGATAATTGCGTATGGCTGCTGTTAATTGAATACAATATTTAAATTGCAATAAAAAGAAATTCGGTTTCTTGAAACTCTTTCAAAGATTTAACTTACATAGCATTATCATATCGCTTGTTCAAACACATTGATTTTTCCACGAACTTTCGTCATGATTTCATTTTGCTATAATTAATTATACTTAATTGTTTAGCTTTTTCGTGTAATTGTCTCATGATATTATATTGCAAAGGTATGACCTCAAAAGCAACTTTTTTTAATATTTCTTAGGTTAATTAACTTTAAAACGAACTGACTTCATTTATGTAATCAACGAATGCGTGTTCTCATGCGAAGGTCTTTGGGAACGTGCATAACGTCAAATTTTCCCGTTGAATTGGTATATTTCAAAACTCTGCCAAAAATTGTCGGCGACCTTTAATTTGGAGGAATCTTCGCGATAATTCTATAAATATCTTAAATCTCAAGTTAGCATGCAATTTCCTTTCTGTGAATTCAATTGTGCAATTTAATATACCGCATTCTTCTATACTAATTAGATTTGCAAGGAATGTGATCATTTGCGCAACACATAAATTTGTTAATAATACGTTATAAAAGTATAATTTAACTACATAATAATAATCCGAAAAATAAGTAACTGGCTTAACTTTAGCTCTCTCGGAAAAACGTTTTAATATTACACGATTATTTAATTAATTTCAAAATAACATTGATATCCATAAATACAAGTTTTCACGTAATATAATGGAACATTATACAAAAAACTGACTGTAATGTTTCTTGTGTTAAGAAACATGAATGTCTGGAACAATGCGTTTAATTGACAAAATTTTCAACTAATAAACAGATAACAAATTATCATCATTCTTGGTTATCTTCGAGTCGCGCTTGCTAACTCACTTTCACATTGTTTGCTCATTGCTTTTTCATGGCGTTTTCAAATAAGGGTCATCAAGAAATCTATTGTCATTCGGCATTCGTGCTTGAAACTTTGCGTCATAACAGTTGCGTACCAGTCATGGTTCACTCTGAAATACGCCTCATCGCCTTGAAATTCACTGCCTAGAATGGTGTATCGCCCCCTCCCTTCCGGTCTTTGCACGCATCCACTATCTTGTTGGCAGGGCGAGACATACCTTACGAGTACATCTCTCACTGTTAACATAATTCTATAATGCTGTTTCATGTCACGAACGAAATAATTTTTCTGAATTACCATAAAAAAATTTTATCAACTAGCACTGGCTATCATGATTTCAGTAGGTAAATTAAGGTAAATATTATTAAAAAATGAACAATAAGACGGCTATGAATAAATCAAATGAGTAAGAAAAGAGTCAATACGATCAAGGCTAGATAATTAGTAAGAAAGATGTGCATTAAAGCTTTATATAAAAATTATTTAGATAAGATCTATTTGATCATATTAGTTCTTTCCTTATTTATTTACAAAATGGATTTGTTATATTGCTGTAGACACAAAGATTTATAAATACAAAATTTTCGAAAGGTTTGCTATTAGTAAGAGCTGATGCAGACGATGAGCTTGTTATGCATTAGAAATCTTCTAATCAGAGCTTGACTAAAGTGAATTAATCTTATGATTGGATGTGTGAGTTATGAATCATTCACATTTTCGGAAAATGAGAAAAAAGAAGAGAAAATAGAAACAGGTAGTAATACTAAAATAAAGGATAACTTTGACTCAAAATCGGCGTTTCTTGCTTTTTTTTTCAAAAATTTGATAATACCCAAATAGTACGCATATCAAAATCATAAGACATTAAAAAAATGTCTTAAAGACGTTTGGAGATTTTTTATGGCCTAATCTTGAACATGCGTGCTATTTAAACATTTTTTAAAAATTTAGGCCAAGTTACTCCAATCTAGGCCAAGGTTATTTCATTTTAGAAAAGGAAAGCAAATGCTATCTATTCGCTATTTTTGATCCACTTTGGCCAGACTCTGATTAGATAGTCTCAACTATGCTTTGATAGATTACCTTGATGTTGACCCTATGATTCAGAAACAACTGTAGAATAGTGTCTAGAACTATGCCGGACATTGTTCAATATGTCCCGGATAGAACTGAGCTTAATGGCGGCTGTAAATCACTCATGATCATGTGCGATGCTTAGGGAAAACAAGCGGAAGTGTAACCTCATAATCATCGCGAAAGATAGTAAAGTTGGTACATTTGTCAATGTCATCGTTGAGTTGAACTTTAAAATCCTCATAGGACATAACTTGAACGTTCTGATTTATTGCCCCAATAATATCATCGACCAATTTCTGGGTTGGCGAATTCTCTTGAGTTTATGAGTATTCATTAATTATGTTAATTTCTTGTGGTTAAACTGGAAAATTACGATATGAATCTTAACGCGGATTTTCAGATCGATAGAGCCTAAATTCCTTCTAGTCGCGAATTTTCCGCGAACAAAATGACGCCCGGATTGTAAGGAAGAGAAATCCGACTCGCTTTGTGCCCGGATGAATGAAAGCTGAAATTAGCTTACTCCGACAAAGTTGGTATTATCAAACCACGCTTTATATTCATGCTTTGCGCGCCGGAAAACTTTGTCGCGCTATCAGCTTATAATTACATTCCGAAAAGCAGTGCCTTCTTGGTACTGTCCCCCCCCCCTCTCTCTCTCCTTCCCCCCCTCTCTCTCTCTCTAAAGGTATTACACCTCTTAGAATAATTTTCATCACGCGAAACTAACCATGATTTCAAAGTCGAATTTTGATATCGAGTATTTACATCATTTGTGCGAGATACGATCAACGAAGAGCGCAATCTTTGAATTACGAAATATCTATTCAAATATATAATTCAAGCTTTCTAAATTCTAAACACATAGTATAATGTAACTCAAATAATACAAATTAATCGAAATTATGTTGAGAAAGACTACGAACCATAAGAAAAAGATTGAATATAAATAACAAGTATAATTCTCGTATAATTAATAAGAACTAAATAAAGTAAAAATAATCTCATCAGAATGATACGAAGTAAAATCATAAGAACTATACAAACGACGTTTCGACTCAGATCGTGTCATAATCAATGTTTAAACATATAATTGATATAATATAATAAATAATTGATATAAATATATTTAAATTTTTACAAATGGCTTAATATTAAAAATAACAAGAAGAAAAAGTACAGACTTCTTATAGGTGTAAAAATTGCTTAATAATATCTTCAAGATGGCACGCTGATATTAAATCCAAGAGGCTCCTTTTTCAACAATAATGTCACTGCGTATATATAATAATGATGCTTATTCGCTTCTAATGTCACAATTAATTCATGATAGAATTACATAAAGTCAAAGTAGAAGAACGGTGAGATAATAATCTGTTATATTTTTTTTACTTTATTCTCACTTTTTAAATTTATCTTTTTACTAACGATCGAATTAATTTCATATGTTTATATTCTTATATCAATAGACATCAATTGTTTTCATATTTTTATATTCTTATCAATAGACTATTATATCAATAGACTATTATCTCATCGTTTTTATTTACTTTGATTTTATGTAATTCAGAGTTCGGATTTAGTTGCATATTTCAGTTGATTTTCAGCTTGGTTTCCCCTTATTTTACTAACCCGCGCGCAGCTTAAATGCCGATCGATTTAGGGGCGCATGACTTTGCGACGAATTTCGCATGGAAGTCGTACGTCCCCAAGCAGAGGAGGAAATGGGATGGGAATCGCTTCGGGTGAAAGTTGTGCGCTCCTATGCGGAGAGATGAAGTAGAATAAATAATTTAAAAAAGGTAATTTAAAAATAGGTAGACTATATATTTTTCCCGACTTATTATCACTAACATTTGAATCATAACAAAGATTATTATCGACATTGCAGTCGAAAAATTCGGAAAAAGTCCTATTCTGCATAATTATCCAATCATTTTTTGTGATTCGTAGTCCTGCTCAACATAATTTCGATTAATTTCTAAATTCTATTTGAATCTTGAGTTATTGTAAATAAATTGGAAAATTTGTCGAACTAATTCGTGTAGCTTTATATATATATATATACGTAATTACTCTCATTTATTTTCCTCGTTATATCGCGATGTTTCGTGCTAATGAGAATTGCTCTTAAAACGTACATTGATCCAGTACTATCGACCATTATATGTACTTCTGGATTGATATCATCCTGGAATAGATAAAGTGCACAGCTCTGTATTTACATTCCTTAAAATATGCTTTAACATTCCTTGAGTCATTTCATGATCACGCATACTCTTATACATGAAATCCACAAATTGTAATTTAATATAAAATTATATAGCGGTAGTAATAAATGCAACTTTCAATAATACATTCAAAAAAGCGGACAATGGTAATAATCATAAATGTGACAACTATACAAATTTTATATTGTATGTAGAATTAATATGCATAGTAGAATAAACTATTCTACAGTTATAATAACTATAAAAAAATAGTTTATTCAATATTTTGTATATATATATATATATAGGATAAGATGAATTTTAAACATGGTATAATTCTAAATAAAATTTGAATCCAATTTTCAAGGCTCAAGTTTGGTAACCTCCTCATTGTGCAAGAGAAGGACTAAAAGATATGTACTAACAAGAAAAAAATGACTGAACTTGAACCTCAAAATTGGATTCAAATTTTATTTTGTTTAGAATTGAGTAAACTTTCCCTTTACACAATCAGCCCCAAATGATCTCCAATTGATCTTGACCTTGTTCTTGATCCTCAAGGAAGGTCATTGATCTTTTCCGTCGCTCATTACTCATTAAAAAGTTATAAATAAAACAATTTTTATGAATAGTACGTAATTTTTACACAAGATACATATTTCATCAGTATTTTCCCTTGACAGAGGGAGATGGGAATAGACCTCGCTTCGCATGGAAACTCGTTTCGCGAAGAACGTTGTGCGCTCCTTTATAAGGAGAGATGGGGTGAAACTCAAGGAAAAATACTGCTGAAATATATACTTCGTGTTTGAAAATTACATACTAATACTCATAACAATTGTTTTGTTCATAATTTCTTAATTAATAACGAGCATCGAAAAAAGTCAATGACTTTGAGAATCAAGGACAAGGACAAAGTTAAGATCAGTTGAAGGCTGATTGTGTAAAGGGAAAGTTTTACTATTGCCATCACTATGATTTTTTAAAAGTATTTTTAATAAAAAAGATATATAGAAAAGTATTGGCTCTCTCTCTCTTTCTCTCTTTGAACTACGTCAAAAATAAATAATAAAGAGCATACAGGCCAAATTGCAGAATGTTATTGTAAATATCTTTTATTGTTCAAATTGCAAATAATTTTGGCCTGTATATCTTTATTCTATACATTGCCGATTATTACTCAAGGCAAAACTAAATGCATTTTGCTATCTTTATTACAAGAAATCAAATTAATTCGGCCTTAGCGTGCAATGAAAGTTATCTGCAGTCTATCATAGATAAAGAAAGTGACACGCACATGAACTCGGTTGAATATACAAAACTGCGCTTGGATACAAAAAAAACGGAAACTTTCCATTTTGTTCCGCATGGTCTTAACAGCAATCATCACAGAAACATCTCCTTAAACTTTACGTCGCGATGTTGCGTGTCTGACGTGATTCGCTTTGAAATGTGCAGCGAGAGGATATTCCTCTTTGTCACCGTCGCTTTAATGGAGCTTTCGGATTATTCAGCTGTGAGACGTCACGATTTTATAACGTGAGAAATAGAGTTGCCAACCGCTCGCAAGATGCGTGATCTTACCACAAACTTTTCGAAGAGAAAAATTTCTCTCTAGTGATCCACCATTTGGTTACTCTTTTTCACGCCATTTCACACCGCCGCGAGATCTCTCGTCGCATCCGGTATGCTTCTTTCCTCAAACCACTTGAATATAAAAAAAATTCGCGATGTCGTGCAAATGCACTCTCCCAATTGGATTTTTGTTTTTGATAAATCTTCTTATTCATTTGGTCGTTAGTAGTGGCTGGAAGATCATTTACTTTAATGAAGCATAAAAACAATCATAAATTCTATTTAGCTGTTTCTTCAGTAGCTATTTTTATGCGATGAAAAGTTAATTTATGATTCATAAGATTAGAAAGAAATTTAAATCGAATGTGATGTTTACGACGTAGTAATACGCAAAACATTCGTTTTAATTTACATTTGCATTTAGCACTTGACTTTGCAACATTACGTAATAGAAATACGCATACTGCTCTAACACCGTATTAATAGGCAATCACGCGCTTCTAATTTATTTCTTATAATATAAAAAACATAATTTGAATATGCATGTAAATATGTGCTATCATGCTAGTATTACAACTTCGATGAGAAACTGCTTGATTTCAGATTATTTTGAATTTGTTATGCTCATGAGAGATCAAACGCATACAAACTCGACAAGTTCACATTCTCCATTTATCTTCATTGCACATTGTGTTCGCAACTCGATTAGGATTGATTTTTCGATTTCGACATGTCGCGTGCAACATTCGCTCGCGACGTAACCTTGAAAAGGTCTGCCCTGCATCTGACTCTGTCTCTCCTTTCGTTTCTGTCTGCTTCAAGGCCTCGTAAGCGATCGCATTATTCTCTGTCGTTTTTGCTTTCCGAACTTCGACATGGTTTATACCACGTTCCAAGCTGCGTTGCATGCCGTACACGAGTTTACAATCCTGAACCACCATTATCACTCCCTGACAGTTAGGGTAGAGAGGAGGGGGGGGGGGGCTAATGTTGTGACAGATGTTCTTTAAATTATTATAAATCTTCACACAATTATGATAGACTAATGGTAAATGTTTTAAAATGTTGCATGTTCAAGGGGATGTTGGAGTAATCAAATTGTCGGGACTTTGCAGATCGATATAAATCTCTGAATTTATTAAATGAAATCAAAAATCCTTTTACAGCATTAAATTAAATTTGATGATACTGTAATAGATTTTATATTAAAATCGAAAAAAAGTTAAAAACTTACTGTTTTTTTTCAACTCGTAAATCTATCACTTGATGTAAATGTTTCCTTAATATAAAAGTTGTATAGCTCGTATGGATTAAACGACAGTGCAGCACCAAGCATATTACGTGCATAAATAATATTGAGCTTATAAAACTAAAAGATTAAAAGCTTAAAAAGAAAGATTTATATCGATCTGTAAACGAACGCTGGACGAAGGTTCGAAATGGTAAACAAAGCAATAATTGTGTCTAGCAGTACGGGTTCGATCTTCCAAAAGATGGCGTTGCAATATGTTAAATAAGGGCATATGAATGCATTTAAGCGAGATACAACAATATATAATAAATATAAGAAATGAATAAAAAATGTCACTATTATTAAATTTGAATGAATTAAAAAGGTCTGTTATCGACTTCATGTTCGGCCGTCGCTCCGGTATCCCCTTAATATATTTCGAAGAAAAAAAGAAAAAAATAACTAAAATAACTAAATAAGAAGAATAACTAAATAAGAAAAAAATTACAATACATTAATTACAAGGATGCAAAGTGTGGGTATATACCTTCATCTCCCGTTCAGATTACACTGTCAAGTGATCTTCCTAATAGTGGCGCTGATTAATACGCTCATGTAAATCAAACTAAAGGATAGAATTTCCCTTCTTTAATAATATATATAAGAAGTAAGATAAGAGAGAATTGAGTCAGATAAAATAAAGATATCCTTCCTTTAGTATTTGCTTGTGCTCGTCTAACTTCAGCCGAATAGATCATACACACTGTATTAGAAAGGATTCGGATTTTTACAATAAAAGTCGAAGGCAGAAGAATCAACATCTCTACCAAGCGCCTAAAGCCTGCATATTTTGTCATTCCACAAGAGAAGCACGTCAACATAAGCAGTCGAAGCTCTATAGAATCTAGTACGACAAGTTCATCCAACGATCCATCCAATTTAATTAACACTCGACCAGTTTTAAAGATTTACCCAAGTGCCGTCCAATTAAAAAGTAAAAAATCTGTAAGTTTTCAGTAGTATATTTTATTCATATTTAGTTACGTAAAGATTACTTCATAAATATGCATTTTTTTCCTTTTTTTTTTTATTTTATTATTATGAGGTTGTATTTCGCACACATATATATAAAAATGTTATATTTCAAAATTATAATAAAATTTTATTAGTTTAAAAACTCAGGATTATTTAGTTCTATTTATAAATTTTCCACTCTATCAGTTTCAGTTGTAGTTATGTTTTATAATATACTGAATACAGTATTCGGTGACTATATTAAGAATATATAATAAAAACTTCTTTTCAACTTTCACTGTAATTTTTCAAATAAATCTACTCTTTACACAAGTGATTCATAATATCCTGACTATGAGGCACCTTGAGTAATTTCTTAAAAAATGTATTTATAATTTTTTTTCAAAAACCAATCAATATTTATCAAATATATTTTATATATATATTTATATATATATATATATATACGTTGTAATTACATAAAAAAAATAAGATAAAAGATTTTATCTTTAAAAATACTTCGAAAGTTTAAACTTATATGTTATGTCCGATCTCTTTTATTTTTAAAGCGTCTCCAGACAACATGGCTAATATAGGTACGCCAAATATTACACAAACACACAAACATGAATATGAATGTAGATATTAGTGTATGCGCTCAACATCGTTGTTTAAAGCTGTTTTGACATGATCAAAAATGTCATTTGTATCTTATTTTTTTTTACAATTTAAAAAAAAACCATTCTTTTCGAGTTATTTTGATAGTTTTTTCATGAAGTTAAATTAGTTCACTTTTGATGATTGATAGGATAATGTTTACTTAATTCGTTTATGGTAATAAGTAAAAAATCACACTTTTTCTATTTTGTAACTTTTACAATCCTTCATGATCACTGGAGGTCCAGGGGTCCCCAAAAAGATGTAAAATTTTATATTTCTAAGATCTTTTTTTAAAACTGGACTTAAACTGCCATTTATCTGATTTAAAATATTTTTTTTTGCGTTTTCGGTTCAGAGATGCGCACGAGACGAGAAAAATCGCTTCGAAGAAAAATGGTCTCGAAACCGCGAGACGAGAATTTTAAATAATCTTGTTATTGTAGATCTCGATATCGATCTCGAATGTTACAAGTAAATTTGGTCTCGAATCAATATATACAGCTGGTCACAGAAAGATTGCAACACTTTTTCTTCGATGGATTTCGGAACGCAGCTTGCTCTTCTTGTAATTGGTTCTTACTCATGGATCTATAAATAAGAACCAATCGCTCGGTAAGCAAGCTGAATTCCGAAACATCGAAAAAAAGTGTTGTAACCTTTTTATGATCAGCTGTACAAAGAAATGCAGTATAGTACCAATAGATTTCTATATAAGAAGAAAGGCTCTATTATAAAATACTGAGTCCATTTTGAGTAAATGCTAGAAATCTATAGGCAAAATTTAAAAAAATAATAGATGATTTTAAAAGAAATTTAATAAGATTTTAGATAACATTATGTAAAATATAATTAAAAAAAAATTTTTTTTTAAAGAAATATAAAAAGTGAATAAATTACAAAGTCAAAAAATTGTACTCCTACTATGAGATGCCCCGAGAAATCGATAATACAACGCAAAATACGTCAGTATTGCAATTAAAAAACGTTGTTTAATGTTTCTAAAATTTCTAAAATATGATATAAGTAAATATTTTAAAATAGACCAGTGTGTGCGCAAAATGAGCATGCGATGCATTGTACCCAGAATTCATCTTCAGATAGTTGGAACCAAACATCACAAAAATAAGTTCATTCCAGTTCATTTCAGTTGTTTTTATTATTGTACAATAATATTTATACTTTAGCAATGATTTTCACTATGACATAGGAGCATAGATTATTTCATATTAAAAATATTCTGAATACGATCTCATATTACGATTTTCACGCTTTATAGTTTTACAATCAAATCTAACTTCTGTAATTAAGTAATTTAACATCCCGTAATTTTCTATTAGTAGAATCTTACTCATTACATGAATAATTTATTGCGAAATATTTACATATTAAATAATACATTATATTTACATATTAAATAAACAAGATTTAAAAGCACATCTCAATGAAATTTGAAGACATCCAAATTCTAAAATATTTTTACAATGATTACAGGCATGATCTAATAATGCATTTTCCATTAAATAGTTTTCAATTCAAGAACAATAAATTCATGGTAGAACTAATAGATATCGTTTATTAGTTTAGCAAAAATGTAACTATCTCGTATTATAGGGCGCCTGTTGAAAATTCTTGTAAGTTTTTTGTATCAAATCTTAAAAGAGTATGTGATCAATCAACATTACTAAATGAACATGAATGTACATGAATCATATAAGAATCTTATATAATTTGTTCATGAATCTCACCAATAATCTTTATTTTCTATAACTTTAGGAATCTGGAATGAATCATACACTATAATTTATATCGCAAAGATCTTGCCTTAACTTTATAAAAACTCATAAAAAATAATTTCTTTATAGGTTCATTCAAGAATATGGTTTATATTATAGAATATTAATTATGTGTGATTCCTAAGTATTACAGGAAAGATCATGTATCAATTTTAAAAAATATATAGTTATGAAATTATTTATCTTTCAAGTTGGTGCAGTAATCTGGCATAAATCGTACATGGCGATTTATATCGCAATGAAAAGATTTTAATTGCTAATTTAATCTAATAAGATACTCTTAAGAAATAATTTGTTTACATAATCGCTCCAAAGTAATGAAGGTGTCCATCATCCCAATAAATGAAATGGATTTAAGGAATGAATAGAAACTGGATTAAATATATGAAATAAAAAAGAATTAAGAAAAATTTGTTAGAATACTGAAGAAGACTAAAAAAAAAATCAAAACGTATATTATCATTGTCTTAATAAATTGATAAATTATAATTTCGCTATAACTAGCGTAAGCTTTGTACGCTTTTTTCTCAAATTAAGTTTGATTTAATCGAGAAGTCGTTATTTAATTTGTAAAATAATAATAAAAAGAATTAATTTTTAGCCAAAATGAGTTCTTTTAAATCTCATTCAACTCCTTGCTTGTCCCATTCTATTTGGGATACGAACAATAAATCACACAAAATTCCAATAGTATTCTTGTAATATTTTCATAATGACACTCTAGTTACAAGCACGCAAAATTCATGTAATTTGCACGTAAGATTCATGTAACATGCGTGTAAACTTCATGTAATATGCTTATAAGATTTACGTAACATGGGTAAGATTCATGCAAAATTCTTGATTTATCTACATCTATTTACATCTATCATATGCAATATATTCTTATACGATTTTGTATTCCTGTCCGAAATTCGTATGTAAAAATTCTCTTGGAAGATCTCACAAGAATTTGCAACACACATACACGCACACGTACACGCGCATGCATACACGCACGCACGCACGCACGCACAGGATCAATAGGGAGCTTTCTTCTGTACGTATAAATTTACAGGATCAGACCTGCGAGATGAGCCGTAGTCCTAAAAATCGTGATTCGATATCTCTGCGTTCCGATATTCATTGCCAATATTACCCAAAGAAAATCTATATACAGTGCACGTAACGTACATTATAGATTTTCAGTACTGACAGTCTCTGTCAGCACTTCTCCCGATTGCCAATGCTTCGACCACGAATGTTGTGCGAATGTTTATATTGGAGGAAAAAAAATTTACAGATAACAACAGAATTTTTACATTACATTGAGAAAAAAATAGAATAGAAATAAATAAATATATAATATAAATATATTTATTTACTACAAAAAATAATAATTTAATTTAACAATCACTTCTTTCTATTAAGTAAATATTTATTTATTGTAAGTAAATGTTTAGTTGACAGAGTATTGAGTGTTAAATTAAATTATTGTTTTTTTGTACTAAATAAATATATTTATATATTTATTTGGAAATTAATTTATATTTAATAAATACTTAGTTGATACTATTCAAATAAATATTTATTGAAATTTAGGATATTTTTTTCCCACAATCAGTGTACTTTTGTCGTTTTTGAATTTTAAGGTTTCTGTAGTTGCTGCGATCATACTGAATCGTAAGCGAGAAATGATACATTGATATTTGTTATGGAACATTTGTAAAAACAATTGGATAAAATGAAATGATCAGATCGCTTTAAAACATTGGTAAAAAAGTCTTTAAATGATATCCTGCAGTTAATAAAGTCGTAAAGTGTACGTGAAGTGAAAATAAGCTATGCATGCACATTGAGTAAATGCACTTCATGTGTCTTTTATCACTTTTTATTTATTGATTGCCTGAATAAGTAAAGATAGCTTTCGCCAATTTTTATAGTGTTTAAAGTGATCTCACCATTTCGTTTTATCCATCCTATTTGTCAAATAGAGACATACAGAAAATAATCTATATATCCGTTTAATGTATTTGTCCTGCATTATACGATAGAAACTACTAAAAAACACTTAGTTGTTTCTGTTCGCATGTACAGGATACTTCAAATGTGGATACTTTGCTTGAAGAAACGCATAGAATATTTACCTTGAAATACTGACAGAAATTATAGTTTTACAGTAGTTAATAAATGCAGATATGGTACTAGTCATACACTCACGTTACAAATGGACGTTTAATGTCTCAAGCAATTCTGACAGGAACGTGTGAATTTCGTGCTGGTAATTCTTGATTTTATTAAATACGTATATAATTTCTATTGTATATTGCGAACACAAAATTGTGTTCATTCAAACGCAAACATTTTTTACTTGCAAATTTATCGTGCATTCCATGCACGATTTATAAAGCGTACGATTCGAATACAATTCGATTCTCGCAGATGTTGTATCTGCATCTAATGATTTCTGTAAATTCTGTAAATTCTGTAAATTCTAAATTCTAGGGCACATTCTCTTTATTTATAAAAGACACGTAATCAAAATCATTTATCGTTTAAGACGTCACAATTTAATATGATAGCCATGGCAACTACTCAGAAATAATTAACATAAAATTGTTTATTGAAAACTTATTATTCATAACAAATTAAAATACAAGGTCTATTATATTAATCAAACAATTAAGATGATAAATTATATTTTAATTTGTCATTGCTTAACAGTTTATACGAGCGTGTAATAAAAACTTTAATTATTTATTATTCCTATTATTTTAGAAATAAAGTTAAGGTAGAAATACCCAGTTATGTAATATACAGTATTTTTTTGTAAAATTGTAATAAATACATTCATTTATATTCACAAATAAAACTATTTTTGTATTTTTTAAATTATTTTTCGGCAATCCGTCGTCGAGATCTCGTCGAGAACGAGATCGAGATTAGATATTCTCGAAAATCCGTGATCAAGATGAATGTTCTTTTTTCGAGATCGAAATTGAGATTGCAGAATTTTCGACTCATCTCGTGCACATCTCTACTTCGCCGCATATTACTTCTTGGACATTAGTCTTTGCGATTTTTGAAAATATGTGAAAATTAAAAACTTTAAAAAGCCACTGCATTTGCATGTTTCACAATGTTGAAAATATGTTCAGTAACTTTTGTGATTTTAAAGAATTATTTTGCCCCCTGACCAACATAAAATTCTCAAAAAATGTGATCACGAAGGATTAAAGTAGAGGAGATATATATATATATATATATATATATATATATATATATCCTTTCAATCAAAAGTACAAAGTCTGAAAGCCGAGACGGCTCAAAATTTAAAAACCTACGATATAAAGAAGATGACTTCATTTGCCTATAAATCGATTGCCTATATATAGGTGTATAAGCTTAAATCCGCTGTTTTTTAGTCAGAAAAACACATTTTTTTTTCTAGGAAACAAAAACAAATTTATTCAAAGTACTTGCCCTCGCTAACTATACATTTTTCCCATCTTTCGGGCAATTTGTGTATACTACGCCAAAAAAATTCCTCATCTTTCGAGGCAAACCACTCATCAAGCCATTTTCGGATATCTTCGTAAGAATCGAAGTGCCGCTCAGCGAACCCATCGACGAAAACAGGTGATAGTCAGAAGGTGCCAGGTCTGGTAAGTAAGCGGGATAGGGTAGTACTTCCCAGTTGAGTGTCTCCAAGTTTTGGACCATTGTTGACGTGTGCGATGATGCGTTGTCATGTCTTTTCCGATAATGCGGCCTTTTTATCACGCAGAGCACGGTGCAATTTGATCAGTTGTTGGTGGTAGCGGTGAGCATTAACAATTTCACCAGGTTTTAACAGCTCGTAGTAGATGATACCCTCCTGATCCCAAACGCACAGCACCGTCTTCCGTCCGAAGCGATTTGATCTTGAGGAAGATGTTGATGATTGAGAGGGATCAACTCAAGATTTCTTGCGTTTAGGATTCTGAAAATAGATCCACTTTTCATCGCCTGTCACAATCCGCAGGAACGACTTTCTTTTTTGTCTGGCAAGTAGAATTTGGCATGTGTTTTGGCGTCGCTTCATCTGTCTATCGTTCAGTTCATGCGGCATCCATTTTCCGATCT
>Ga0157364_1001841_pt1 | contig 18800 bp, 7 predicted proteins | sample AttsexASBM2_FD_111476 | JGI IMG/M metagenome (GOLD analysis project Ga0157364, IMG submission 111476) | Fungus gardens microbial communities from leaf cutter ant in Ribeirão Preto, State of São Paulo, Brazil - Atta sexdens ASBM2 | ecosystem: Host-associated > Fungi > Mycelium > Unclassified ...
AAATGTACATAATCTAATATTTATGTTACGTTCTCTTATACTTTGTATTAGCTAGAAATAATAATATAGAAATAATAATAAGAAGTGATCAATTAATTATTATTATTATTGCTATCCCGCAGTTTTAAATTACATTTTTGTCAAATATTTATATTCTGCTATTATTTCAGTCACTAATTAGTTATCTAATTGATTACTTATCACTTTCCGCTCAAAAAATATTTTTATATTTATTTTATTATACGAAATCGAATATTATTATACGCTTTCGTTTGTGAAGTCTAATAATCCGGATATATAAAATAATACTTTTCTAAATTTTTTTTAAAGAAAAATTTATTTAACATTTCTAAATGCTTTATCCGTTCGATTGATTCCGATAATCAATAAAATAATGGACTTTTTTAGAATGACATTTCTTTTTTGTTGTAAGGAAAATTTTTTTATGCGGCATCTTCCAAATGTATTTGAAATGCATTTCAGAAATAACTCTATAGGGTATTGACTTCCAGAGGAGCGTTATACAAGCATTGTACGTACACACGTGGGCATTCGCTTATACAGGTTCGCATAAATATGCAAAATCCTTTACATTTACGGTGCATAAAGTTTTATGCATTTTTCAACGCGTGCGCATATAACACTTAGCTGCAAGCGTTATCTTTAGCATGGTACTTCCTATGTCAAATACTGACCCACGCAACATGGGGTTACGACCGCAGAACCAAGGACGCTGCATCATATACTCCTTTATATTCCGCATCGAAAACTACTGCGATAAGTCTCAGAGACTAAGCGGAAAGTGCAATCGTGATGTTCAAGTTTGATGCGAACAAGCGAGTGTAAACAGGCCAGTCTGCAATTAAGCGGACTGGCGGATTAACTTGGGAGCTTTGCGCGTTTTGTCTCTTTCATGCGAGGAGTGTACCACCGAAAGTACACCGAATGCGAAATAACACATTCGAAAATTACAGACACCGGACTCTGCATCTCTTGTCGCGTAAACCGCGACATTGCAACTGATTCAGTTCATTGAATTTCTCATGTAAAGAATATATTGCGATAAAAATGTATTCATTACGATTTTTATATGAGATTACAAAAATTCTACCTTTCTATTAATTACTCTTTTTTAATTAAAGAATATAATTTAAAAAATGTCTTTGTTATCTATTTGTAATATCAAATACGTACGTACAAGTATTTTTTTACTTACGACGAAATTATATTCCGAAATTACATTCGGTCGTAATAGTATATACTAAATCTATTATTTTTCTTTCTCTTTTAGTAATAATATTTATATATTTTGATAATTCTGAATTTAAATAATTATTGGGTTGTCCGGAAAATTCGTGCCGATGTTGAAGGAAAATTGAAACGCAGAAAATTTTAATTTAATAAATATATACTAAAATTTAAATTTTAGTCGGCACGAACTTTCCGGACAACCCAATACATGGTTATGTAAAAAAGTAAGTTAATGTCGTGCTATTAATTTAAATTTTGACTTTTAAATTTTGACTTTAATCTTCGATTTATCATTTTCTGATTTATAGCGCATATCGAAAATTCATAAATCAAAGTAATCGTAAATAAAGTAATACTTGTATATAGATCTCATTCTTATTTTTATTCCTATTCTTCTTGCTATTCTTAAGTTATATTGTATCTTATCTTTATTTTTCCTCAAATTCCTTTCCCATCATTACTATATTATTCGCAAAAATGTATATGTGATATATAAATGTGAATGTCCGCAGTGTATTGAGCTCGGATTCAGAGTTCGCTAATATAAGCCCGAATGAACTATGCAGATCAATCATCCCTGGAAACATTTTAATTATAAACAGAGATATCCAGAGATAATACATAGATACAATGGCAGTTGATCTCATGAATTAAAAAACCATCAGGTGACGCCTTTTAATGTCGCTACATCACCAGACTAAAATATCCCGTCCGATACTTTAATACAAAAGTTAAAAACAGCATGAGCGTACTAGTATGATTAAAATTCTATATCGACCAACACGTCGGTTATAGAAGCTGTGAAAATAAGAGAAAAAGTATGCTCGACGGAACGTAGGTACTATTTTAAGCAATGCTTCGCGTGTCAAATTTACATGTCACATACCATATGGGTATTTTAAACGGTGTAGGCGAAGCGCTCAATCTTTTAGTATCATGCTAAATAATTCGAGAAAATATATCGATCTCTCTTGACATTTTTCCTACATATAATATTGAATTAATTTTATAATTTTTTTATTTTGTATATACTTTGTTAAATTATATATGCTATATAATTAGTAATTTATCTTAACGTGCGTGCTCCATAAGCCACTTAATTAAATTCCTCTTTACCGGGTAAATACATAAGATCCCTCACGACTTGGGAAAAGCACCCTTCAAAGCACCAGTGTTGTATGTTACGTATAGAGTTGGTTAGTACTGCACCTTTATTAAACATATAGAAGATCACGAGTACGCTCGACCTGCTTCAATATAAACTCCAAGCAGGCAAATAGGAATTTTTTAAAAGGACGTCTATAGGAGAATTATTATAATTTAATATTTTTCTATCTATATCTATAATCTAATATAAATCTGAAATTGGTTCATCGCTTATAAAAAACTTTTTGCTTAATTAAAAGATTTAAAAAAAAATTTTATAAACAAATTTAATTCCTTCTTCCGTTAATAGCTCTTTGAAAGTTTATATCTTTATTAGATACTCTATAGATAAAAAAGATAATAGGCAATTGATCGAAGTTTTCTATTGTACTCCAACGATTGGAATTTTTCCAAGTTTTTTTATAAATATCGAAATATACTACGAAATTCAATTCTCCGGTATCTAATTCTTTTTTATAAAAAAAATGATCGGAAATGAAATATATCGTAAATTGATGCTAGTCACGAATCCACGATAAATTATATCATTCAGTTCAATAGCCGGCCTCATCTGTTTGAGCGATCGAGCGTATAAAATTCGTTCTGGTTCAAATTCCGTGATTGGCTCATTGCCATGTCATGTCTCAGAAAACTTTCGGAAAGAGGATGCCATAAGCGAAAGACAAAAATCCGGAATGTCGATCTCGTGAAAAATATAAAACATTCGACGTCGCGCCACAATTTCGCGTTATCACGTTTGAGTGATCGCGTTTCGCTTCACTTGATGTATAATCGCTGAATTAATTTATCGTGTGATTAGTGAGATGCAAATAATGGGTGGGAATACCGTATGAAACGCTTCATTTAGCAATCCTATAATTTTATAATTACAAGTACAAGAAATCATGTTGTTCTGTCTCTAACGTCTTTATTCTCTAACATCTAATTTTAATTATACACCCGAAATAGATTTCAAAAATGATTTATAGAAAAGCAGATAATAAGAGAAAGTAGGGAAACTGCGAAACATCTAAAGCTTGTAACGAATTCGATAACTTGTATTACACTAAATTAGTACATACTAAAAGCTGTTATACATGAAATAACAAAGTGAAATACAAAAACGTATAAGTATTTTAAACAATAATTAAATATCCAATAATGATATTGTCACGTTATTTAACAGAATATACATATATTATTTCAACGTCAAAGTTAATTAAATTATGCCACCGCATTTAGATTATAAAGCAGCCTTTATGTGCATTAATCCAATGTAAAGCGAGTGACCGAATTCACCATTAAACTGCGAATACTTAGAGCTCGTGTCGTATTACGCATTATGGATGTGGATTGGATTCAAATTGCAAACTGCGAATCCTTTATTAACTAATCAGAGTGATTCATAGTTCGCAAATCGAATTCAATCCCCATCCATAATATATAGTATGATACAAATTTAGAATTAAGGAAACGTTAAATAAAGCCCACAATTATTTATCAATTAATAAAAGTATTTAAAAAATACTCCTTATTTTTTGCTTTAAACTACAATAATTAACAAATTCATATATTATCAATATAAAACTAATTTTAAATCTCCTCTAAATATCCAAATACACAATTGTACATAAATACATAATCGTAATACAAGCTATTATAAAATGAGTAAAACGCCTTCTGAAAAATGAAACTCTTTTTTTTGTTTTAATTATATATAATCTCTTTGAGAACATAAGGGGACATATATTACAGTTGTTAAGGATATTATATAAATGTTAAATGTACTACAGACTGTAAAGTACAAACTTGCATGGTATATCGATAATCAATCGTTAACTTGGATGTGTGGTTTTGCCTACCATCTGCCTTCCTGTTGCACTTTCCGTTGGTTTCCTATTATTACGCAGTGGAAGCACCTGATACTGCTCGACTTGGCCTAGGTAGTTCGTCGAGGGATTGTAATAAGGGAAGCCAGTAATAAGACCATTCTCTCTCTCTCTCTCTCTCTCTTCCCCCCCTTCTCTCTCCTCCTCTCTCTTTCTTCCTCTCTAGATACATTATGCTGTTTAAGTAATACAGTTTCAGACCACAGGGTAGTACGTGGAGCTAACATAAACTTCATACTACCAGAAATTTCTCTACATGGTTTTCAAACCGACAATTAAAAATAAAATATTATAGAAGATTATATAACAAGAATAAATTTTGAACAATAAATTATAATAAAATAATAAAAAGATAATCTAAAATTTAAATCTTTTACGTGATCCTATTTATCTCAGTTTTGTTTATCGAAATGAGCTGAGTAAATACTACTAGCAAAGCTTCTTTTTTATATTTAAAAATAATCTTTTTTTATCTTATAAATCCCTCTTTCAATTATTCTATCACAATATTTTAAGAACTTTGACTTTAATTCCATAAATTCTGGACAAAGTGAAAAATCTATTGAATCATAGCAATTATCGAACTAACAGTGATCAACATGTATGTACCTGTAATCCATTTCGTACGTATCTAATTGTAAGTACAAATGCATACCAATTTGGCTCTTTAACCAATATCAGGCATGAATGTTCCTGATGCGCGTCAGTGGAAACTATGGAGAATATCACCATCACATCTGCGGATGGACATGATACTCGAAGCTCCGTGCAAATAAGGTAAATGCATACCAGTATCGGTGCGCACACACTTGACTCCGTACGTATCTGTTCTCTCGAGCGTGTGTATGTGGCAATGCAATCGAATGCGAATTTATAGAGCCTCAGCAACGGGCGTTAATACAGGAACGGAATATCGGCTCCTAAATGTGCGCACGCAAAAGGAGAATACTAATATCGCCACCGATTATATTCGATCCACATATTAACGATCTGTAATTGTCTCGGTGAGTATACCAAAATATTGGGATAATAGATCTACATGCGGATGACGATCTTTTCTCAATTAAAATATAATTAATTGCGGAAAAAGTGGGTGTGTTGCAACAAAAAACAATTCATCTGAAATAATAAAGCAGTCGATTAATCGATACGACAGTTCACTTAGCGCATATCTCCAAAGTGATTATCGAGCTCTCTTAATTTCCGCATCGAAAAAATTAATTGTCATGACGATAGTGTATTATTTACGACGGTCAGTTTATTGGAAAAACATTTGTCTCCGAACTGTTGCAAAGATAGAAAAGATACCCTATCACATGAAGTGAATAGTGTAAAGTGAATTCGAGTCGCGTTATATATCATAGGATTACTTGCGATAAATGGCGAAGAAAATCTTTCACGATCTATCGAAAAATAATTTACTGTTGGATAGTTTCCTAAAAGTATACAATGCACGTTCTTGCAATAAGTTACTTTTACGTGTTTGAATATGATGCAACATAAACGGAAAGGATATCTTTGAATAGCACACAAATTTGTAGCAAACAATGTAAATACTTGATGACAAGAAGTTTGAGAGTATATGAATATGCATCATTGCAAATAATTTTGCGGCTATTTTTAATTTGAAGTAAACAAAGTTGATGGGCTTAAATAACAACATCGACTTCGTGTCAACAGAGATTGCATTGAATGTAGCTTGTAAAACACTCACCGATTAACATTTTACTATAAACATATGCAAATGTACTCAATGAGAAGGAAAATGAATATTCATGGGACGTAATCAAAAAATAAAGAGAGGTAGAATTTCCCAGGCTTCAGTGTAATTAATCTTTAACCGTGTTGTGCAATTTCAATGATGCATGTGGTATGAACATAGCGACAAATCATGCAGTTAAGCTACGAGAATAAATTCTTTCTCAAATACATTTACTTCATATGTCAGTTAATTTTTCTTACTATCATATGCAGGATTTTCTGATTTTTCTTTGAAATGAAACAGCAACATGCATTCCTGATTTATAAGAGCTCATTTATAAAGCAATGTAAAATAGAATTCATATTAGAATCTCTGTTCGCAGAAACTACACGAGAACCATCTCACAGGAATTAGGCACTGATCATCATTTTATATTACGAGACCGTAAATAAATCGTCAAAGAATTTTTCCCGTGTCTCCTACAGTACCTCGTGACTTGAGAATCACAAAAGCTTCACGAAATCACTGATTTGGCAATTTTTCAAACACAGCTGTTTGAAATTATAAATTTCAAGAGGCTTGCAGCAGAGCTTAAATACGTCGTTTTTATTATGGAACCACAAACGTTTTCAAAACTACCTCGACTTTCCTTTGATAAGATCTTTTTCTTTATAGTAAATCAATCATATATGAACATTTGTGTGTGATTACAAGGCTCGTTTGACGTCAGACATAAATTTAAAAAGTATAAGGGCAAAATTTTATTATAAAATAATTTAAACAATTTTTTTATCTCTTATGCAAATACATTACTTTTTACTTTTTAATGTTTATAATTAATGCGCGAGAAAAATAGGCATCATATATTTTTCATACATAATTAAAACTTCGTTTAAGATCGATGAAACGGTAATGAGAAATTCTAAGTCGGAAATACGAGACGATTTATAAATTTTAGCACGTGGACAGTTTTCAAAGTCATAAATATATTGCTACAGTAAGAATCCAAGAACCTGTAACTATTATCTCGAACTATATATCGCTTTCTTATTTCAAAAGTAACACAACTTAAAGAATTAAGTTTTTCAGAAAAAGAGAAAAACTATTTTTCAATTCGACAGATAATTATTGATTAAATAATAATAAATAAAAAGATAATTATTGATAAAATAATATGAATAGAAAGAATGAATTCTTAACGTAATCAAATGTTATTTTTGTCATTTTCTCGTTTCATAAAAAAATTTTTGGGTTGTGTGACAATTTTTTGGCAATTTTTTTGTAAAGTTTAATTAATTCACGTAAATAAAATTACTTATATGGTCGTAAAGGAAAGAAAAAATTTTTTATATGGCAAAAAATTGTCGAAAGTAAAATTACATTTTTATAATTAAATAAAAAATCAATAAAAAAATTTTGAAAGAGAGAATGAATTCTCCAAATTCCCTTCTCTTTGGATACATTCATGAATAATACGGAATAATTCGCATCTTGCTCAAATATACAAATGATACAAATACAAATATCGATATACAAATGATAATGCGATATGTCTAAAATGATTTGTAATAAGGCTGACCTTTGTTAATGCTTTAAAATATCTAATATTTTATAGATTAAAAATATGTGTACCGAATATTCTATTCCTTACTTTCTCAATAAATTTTGAGACGGATGGGGATTATGAGAACAAATTTCGCGATTCGTTTTACAAACGATAAAGTTGTCTAAGGTAATTATTAATTTTATTTACAATCTGAAATTTTTGTTACGAAAGAATTAATTGATTCAATGATAATTAACAACACTTTGCTCTTTTATAATTCAAACACATATAATTATGATACATTCTTATATTGAAATTTTTGCCTTATTTAATTTTCAGAGAATGATATTAAAATATTATACAATAACCATTTTATTATTCAAAAAATACATACGAAGGCGTAGTTTACAATTATGTTTTTAATATAATTTTTTTCGAATCAAATAAATTATATTATTCAACATTTTAGAATATAAATTGTGTAATTTTTAAAAATTATTAGAAATTAATTTAAATTTTTCGCCAAAAAGTAATGTCAAGAGCACCAATAAATAATTTGTTTTTGCATTTGTTCCAAAGCAGAAATAAATGTTATAAATGCGATTCTCGTTAGATCGATACAGATACGAAGAGATGAAGCATCCGCGCAATTAATATTCAAACTTCATTATAAAGGAAAATTTTTAAATGCCACTAATCATTTGATTGTTCTGAACTTATTAAATTATATGAGAATTAAGAAGGCAATTTGTTTCCAATTTATCTGTGCACTTGACAATGATTAACGGACAAATATAACGAGTTCAAATTTCTTATACACTATTGAACTTTTATTTTTTCCTGATTAGTTGGTTTTATGTTTAAGATTTTTAATAAGTCATATAATTTTTTCTCGTTTTGCATCGAGGGCTTTTTTGTTTAATAACAATAAATTAAATTATGATATTTTATATATATATATATATTTACATATTTACATGTATCATAAAAGAATTATTTATTTCACGTAGAAACGAGTTTTTCATTAATTAAATATTAAAGAATATAATTGTTAAATCCATATATCACTCGAAATTAAATTAAATTAAATTAAATTTTAAATAAATTCTACGCTAAAATTTATACAAATATTGTAAAGCTTCAGTTTTAAGTATTAAAGTATATTTTCCATTATTGTTTCATTAACGTGAGATTTATATATAGGTATCGATTTATAAATATGCAAGTAATTCAATATAATCTAGCATAATCTATGTAAAATTATAAGCTATCTTTTTGTTATTGGAAACAGCAATTCTTTTTTGATGTTCTAAATTTTATTAAAATCTTTTATGAGATAAATAAAATATCACTCTGAATTCTTTAAGGTAGCTAAGGGGCACTAGAAGACATCTCTTCTATTTTTTAAATAAAAAAGATGTGTTTTCCATTATAATTACCAAATGTTTCTATCAAATGTCATAAATTAATTTCGCATGTAAGTGTTATTTCTTTATGAATAATTCAGCAGCTGTCTCATTTATCTCACAAAAAAATCTTAAAAATAAAATAGAATTTTATTGTTATATTTCCTTAATATTTTTAAAAGAACGAAAAGAAAATGATTTATAGTATATATTTTATATTCATATATAAAAATAAATAATTAACTCTTTTTTGACAAATATATTTAAATAAAATATTTTCCTAGAAATGTTGTTATCTCTGAAATATTTAATTTATAGAAAGGCACGCACACAATTCAAAGTTATTTTTACTTTACGAGCGTGAAGACTAGTACAAAAAAACCAATAAGACTTTTATCTTATTGGTTTTTTTGTACTAGTCAGGAAAAAACACTGTACATGGAATCGCGTGAGAAAGTTTGTCGCAAGCTTAAGAAATTCGCAATCATACGAAATCAATGCCCATTTTCAAGCTTTTCCGATATAAAAATATTTCTCCTAGCGAACAAACTCGATCTTCAGATACACAGCTGCGTAGAAACTTAAATTTCATATTATCTATGAGAACTGAGAATCTCGTACCATTTCAAACCGAATCGAATTTTAAAAAACAATTTTCGATTGTCGATTATCAATATTCTTATTCTATCTCGACAACAATAGTATCAGGATTTCGCGCGCCACAGTATTTATTTTCTGATAATGTCGCCTTTAATTTCCTACAATTAGATAGTTTAATAATTTCCAAAGAGTATCTCTTACCTATCTCGAGATTATACACCGGAAGGACTGGAAGCATTAACACGAAGATCTTTTCTGAGAAACTAATAAAGCTATGTTGCATTAAAATATTATCTCGTGTTCACTGCGGAATATGCATATTATTGCATAAATTTTCCGATACATTATATTAATTGTTAATACTGTAAAAATATATTGAAAAGAATTATAAGAAACGTTAGAAAAGATTTGCAGGAAAATTACATTATAAAATATATTATCCGTGTAAAGTGAACTGTTGAAGTTACTTAAATTACTTAAACTCTTAGGTAACTTAAAACTTCAGTAAACAAAGTTTAGTACGCTGTATGTCTTTCTGTTACAGACTGTTTGATTCGCAGTTCTTTTTTTTCCTGATTGATCAACTTCGTTGATTTAAGTTAGTAATTATTATTATAATTACTAACAATTGCTCATAAAATTTTTCAAATCTTAAGTATGTATCTTAAAATTTCTTCGTATATTTCTAAATTAAAGAAAGATATTGAGATATCTCATAAATAGCAAACTAAGTAGCAAATAATTTATTTAAGAATAAATAAATTCATTAATTATCATAAATCTTAATTAATTATTAACTTTGAACCTATATATATTCATACAATACTAACACCCTAGTAGAGTCGATCGATTTTACCACCTAATATCTGGTCTATACCCCATCTATATTAATCCTTAGAAGCTCTGTCGTGGTAAGTAAAGCTGTAACGTCTAGTTAATACTAACTTGTAAATTATAGCAGACCGTTCTCCAATCTTTGAACAGTGTACCTGTGTTCACAGTCTATCGAACACAGATAGATATAGGAAGAGATACGATAGATACGATAGAGAAAGAGAAATAGAGAGAGAGAGAGAGAGAGAGAGAGAGCCGTAGCGAGGAAATTATATTATTCAACACGTATACTTATATAATATACTAACTTAAAATCGAATCCTGAATATCAAGTAAATATGTATTAAAGAAACTAGAAGATGCCATTCTAGAATATCAGTACCGGCTTGCTCGACTTTATTCTCTAGAGATAAGGAAGGTTCGACATTATAAGTTCGTCTTCATGCTACTGTAATTTCATCTGCGCAAGCAATCTAACGGTTAGAGGTATCTAGAGGTCTCTTTGCTCTAGAAAAATCGTACACTCGCCCAGCATGTTATGTGCATAAATGCATGATATAAAAGGAAGAAATTCCATACTTCGAATGAAGAACATTCTCTAGTTTAATAAAATTAGAATTGCGTTCGCAAAACTGTTGAGAAAAAAGATTACGTGAGTAGAATTTTTAACTGATGATTTATGTAATTAAGAAATATCCCGTGTAGTATAAAATAAATCGCAAACATTTTATATTTCCCAAAAATCTTCATGATAATGAATATTAATAAAACTGTCTTATATTACGAATATTTGTGAGTAAATACTAAATGCCGCTGATACAACTGACGCATTCAGAATAATGCATAAACACGAGAGATATTACATAGTTAAATGTCATCAATAAATAAAGAGAAAATAAATTCTTGTATGTATTAATATTGCAAATGTTTTTAATAGGATTTTTCCTGTGTCAGCATTACCATTGATCTCTCAATCCACCATACAACCGTGTCGTAAATCTAGGAATCAAATTGCGAGTTTTACAGGCCATTGTATCCCTCCGCGCATAATAAAAAGCACCAACAGATGGAACCTTGTTGTGATACGAACAACATGGAATTGGAACAGAATTTATGTTAGATAGATTTTGTTTTACAATCTTGACATGATAGCAAATCTAATTATCTCTCTCAACAAAAAATATTATTCTATTTCAATAAAAATCTTTAGAATCTAATGTATTTATATTGGGTTGTCCGAAAAATTCGTGCCGATTTTGAAGGAAAATTGAAACGCAAAAGATTTAAATTTTAGTACATTTATTAAATTATATAGGTTAGTCGGCATGAACTTTCCGGACAACCCAATATATATGATCTTATAATAAAGATTAATTATTTAATTAATTTATTAAGTCAAAGATTAATTTTTTATTATTAGATTTATTACGCTTCTAGTTATTATTTAAAACTTATTTAAATATACTTATTTAATGTATTCATAGTAACAATGTAATAATATTTATTATAGTATATTATATAATTATATTTATTTATATATTTATATATGTAAAAATACTTGCAATTTATATATATGTATAATATAATGATATAATGAGAAAGTAAAATTTATATTGTATATATTTCTAATATACGTATTCAAGTATATTTAATTGACGAAGTGAACTCTGTAATTAGTCATTATTCAAAATCTTATTTACGTTAATTGTTCTTACACGCAATGATATTTCTGGATAACAAGAAATAAACTTATATTAGAAAAAACTGTTTTCATCAATCTTGACGATAAAATCCAGCCATGGCAAACTAAAAACGTTCTCTACCCTCATTCACGTCGCTCTATCGATTAATCCACCTGCTCCAATACTTTTCGCGTTGGTCATACTTACTTGCATCCCCCCTTGAAACCGGTACTCACGGGCATCCTAGTGAGTGCCCACGAGAAACAAAAACATGAAGCACCTCTTGCCTACATATGAGACATGAGTTCACCCACCCTTCATGATCCACTGTCTGCTCGATAGAGCATTATCTCTCTCGCTCTCATCCCTTGATTTCTATTCCTTCCGCCTTCTCTCCGCGCTGGTCATTTCACCCTCCGCGTATTTCCCACCATCCATCATTCTTGTTCTCTCTCGCATTTTCTTTTTCATCTCTCCTCTCGAATTTCCTTCGTTCACACTAGATCGTTCAAAGGTGTCATATATCCTCTCTGTTACTCTCTGGAGCTCTTTGCTATCTCTCCTGACTTCCCTTCACATTGAGCTCTTGCATTTTCCTACTTATGTGAATTTTTCTTTCTTATGTGTTTTCCGTCTCTTCTTTCCCCACTTTAGTATTCCTCTCTCTTCTCTCGAATCATCTTCTTATTTCACAAGACCGCCTTCGTGTTGATCTCCTTCTGGAATTCATTGGAATGTATCCATCTTTGTAAGGCTTAGCTACAGTGCTAGCTTTCTTTATTCTGTTCTTTCAATTCTTTTATTTTAATTTTTTCTTATTTTTTCTTATTTTATCCCTTTCTCCCCTTTTCTCTTTTTTATTCAACTCTCTCTCTAGCTTGACTTTTTTCCACATGTCGGTATCTTTGTCGTTTCTTTGATCAAAATATTCTCGTCCTTGTTTCAACCGCGCTCCGTCGACTTTTCGTCCCTTTCCTTCCTCCTTTTCTTCTATTCTTCGCACCTTTGTCGCTCATATGCGCATTTCTAGTTCTATCCTACTTGCGGTCGCAGCATTCGCTGCGGATACAAGTTTGCTCTGTTACCTCCCTTCTGTTCTCATCCCTTTCTCTCTGATCTGCCTTTACTCCCGGCCAACACATCTCGCATCTCGCTTTCCTGTGACTGTATCTCTTTCTAACATTCCATTTACCTATCTCTTTCCGTCTCCCTTCCGTACATGTGTGTATAATGCTCTTTTTCTCTGCCATCTCTTTTCATCATCTCTCTTCGTTCATTCCATTTCTCTTCGCATTCTGTTTCTCTTTCAGTCGTTGTTCACTCTCCATAGGCGTGGATATTGGACTGTAAATGTATAAATAGTGTGTAAGTTCAGCTGTATGTATCGCGTAATTAGTTTTTTAAAATTCATTGAACAATTTAGCGATAGTAGAAGATTATGAAATTTAAAACTGCAACTGGAAAAATTTTTATTTTGCGAAAGAAGTTTCAGAGAAAACTTAACTTAATTTAGTTCAGTTTTAGAGTGATAAGAACTTAAAGAGATATACATTTTCGTTCGCTGTAAAAGAAGTTAAAGCTTCATTAAAAGCACATGAGAATCCTTTCCAATTTATTAATGTCAAAAATGTCATTAATAATTATCTATCCTCCGCCATTGCTGTTCACCCTCGCTTACGCATATTTTCTCTCTTGCTCTCTCCTCGCTCCTACCATCCCTTCACGCACCTTCCCCACTTTGCTTGCCCTTCTCCTCGCCATCATCCCTCACCATGGACCACTTCTCTCCTTCGTTGCTCCCTTCTGCCAGCCAATAATTTTCTCTCTCCCCGAACACATTCGCCCCTACCACTGGAACTCTCATAGTGTCCCTCTCTCGTGGTTTCTCTATCACACACCCCGTAGCAGTCGCTCGGCAGCCACCCTATCTACGTTGCCCGTTCAGCTTCGGGCGCCGTCGTCGGAGCAACGGGATCGCGCGGCACCGGGGCGTTCAGTCGGGATCGCGTTCAACCCGCGTCAACCACGTAGAGATTTACGTCGCGTCGTTGTCGACTGGACCACTATATCGTGACCCAACACCTCGTGGCACGCCACATCCCACTCGTCTTATTGAAAATCGTCCAGTTACTGATCGAATTGTCTAAATACGCAAGAATTTCTCTCAAGAAACATTACTCCAGCCAGCGATCTCAAATCCTGCCAGAACTCGTCTCCCGCGTTTGGGCAACCGAAATGGTTCGTTACTCCCTCATCCTTTGCATAGTAGTAAACGCCACGACGAACATCCAGAGTTGCAATCGATTTATAATGATAACGTTGTGACACGTTAAATCTCGGCGATATTGAATTAGTAACTGGGACAAGATGATCGGTCTTGCGAAGCGTTAATTATTCGCATACACTACGCCGCGCCGTGAGAGGTATTCCCAGGTATTCCCGGGTCACGCTGCCGGTTCATATGAGGTCATTGAAACTATCGATATTGGATTTCGTAAAAATATTGATTTATTTTAATGGATTTGGATTTAATGGATTTCTAAATCTTACATTGCAACACCTAATTCATTAGTCCTAGTTATAAACTTTTCTTTTAATAGAATTGCCAAATTGTAAAAAAACTTAAAACGATAAGAAGGCTTTAATAATATTAAATATGAAATTATAATAATAATCGCTTTTATATACAGATATTGCATTGATTGTACTAACAAAGATATTTACATTTATGTAAAATTTTTCAGTGCTAGCTTGTTGTTGCTGGGATCCATTATTTACGCTTAGCAATATTTTTCTCGCTATACAATAGAGAGAAAATTCTAAAACTCAGATCACGTGTAATAATTTTACGTGACATGAATGTTCTGATTATGAAAAAGATTAAATACTTCGAATTCTAATGTTTTTATTGTCTGTATAGGACATTAGAAATTATTTTACAGCACGATTTACGCTAAGGATTATGGTAGAATTTTAGCGATATGTCAAGTAATATAATAAAACAATAACGTAGCTCGTGTTGTAAATGAGGAAAATATTGGGAAAACTAAAGCCTATATAAACGAGCAAAAACGGTTATTTCTCTCCTTATTAGTGTAATGTAAAAAGTAATTGAAAATGATTATAAATTACAATTAAATATTCAAATCCGTTAATAGCTAATCTAACAAAACGAGAAAAATATATCGGAATACAATAATCCATTTTATTTGGCATGTAATATATAATATATATAATATATTGGCATGTTAATATATAAAATTAGTTTTTTAATCTTTTAATATTCTGAAATAGTTCTTTTCTTTCTACATATATACATATAAGAAACAATCTTCATCTTTGTGACAATAGCAGATAAGGGCTATACTATATTTTAGTTGCAGCAGTATATACTATGCGTATATCCGATTGTGCCATGTTTTGACATGTTAGGAAATTCGATGATCGTCTTGTGACTTGACTTCTCCAAGTATCTATCTGATAAGCGGGGCTTATACCAGAGAAACAGCCAAGATATAGATCACTTCATCCGAGTCTGGCACGATAATGTGATGTGAGGACGTCGTTCTAAGTGCTTCTCTCTCATCTAGTTTATCTATATATTATTAATTTCCTAAATATAGCAGGCTATAAAAATATATAAATAGCAATGCCTGGCAAAAAATTATAGTATTAAATAAAAATAACTTGCAAATAACCTAAAATTAAAATTATGACGCGAAGAAAGAAATAAAAGAAGAAAATACGTCAATCGTTACGTTACTATGTGAATGAAATCGTAACAATTTTATGTTTTATCTTGAGTCATAGAATGAGATATATGAGAACGTATTAAAATCTAATAGAAGATATGTATATTTTATCCGTAAGACAGAACACGAATTAAAATACGTGATAATTCCGACAACCAGAATTATGTGGCAACCGCGATATTGTTTTATCACAAAACGAAATAAATGAAACTGCAAAATTAATTTCAACGAGCTTTTATATGTTGATTTTTCTGTTGCTGACATCCTTCTTATACTGATGCATAAATATTAAATTTCAATTACATCCACAAGCGGAATGCATAATTATGAAAATCATCTTATGAATTATAAAAATTGTGAAATGATAATGAAATTCAAATCGGATTGAGCCATTCTAGAACACCATTTATACATTATTTTAATCCGCAAAGAATTTCATGAAATAGAGATTCATATGCAGCAAGAAAAGAACAGTATTAACGAGTTACGAAAATTTTGAATCTGAAAACAATTATTTGGGTCAAACAATCAAAATCTTTTTTTAAAAGTCAAATTTATAGATTCATGTATTTTATCTATTTGATCAATAATCACTGTATCTACAATGACACTTTAAAATACAATCTTCGCTAAGAGGTTTGATTAAAAGCGCGTATTACTACTGCGTGATATATGTACTCTCTTTGTCTGACTAAAATGACGCGATCTACTTGGCGTACAGTCGCCAAGCTCTTGTCCGACCAAGTAGTGGGATGATCCACTTGGCGCGAATGCAGTTCATCCTCTATCAGATCAAAGATGAATTGATCTATCTGTCGGAACCTTGACTTCTTTTCAATGATCAAGAGATATCCTCTTAACGTGATTTTGACTTCGTTTCTCATTATCTTCCATAAATGAAAATCATGCTCGAGCCAATTTTTCAATATGTCGATATTGTACATATGTCCTCTCATAACAAAACCGATTAATCATCCCCTATCAAAGTTGTCGTGTTGATAGACCCAAAAGTTATTTATAATCGACGAATTATTAATAATAAGTACAATATTAATCAATGATTTTTTGTGAATTATATGTATTTTCATTATTGAGTTTAAAGCTTTTTATCACACTTTTTATCTCAAGGAAAGCTTGTTAATAATAGTTCGATGTTTAATAAAATGATTTTTACATCAAGAAATTTTTAGATAAAATTATAATTTTAAAACGACAAAATAAGTAAAATTTATGATTAAGACTTTACTTGATTATCTTGGGGCTAATATACATCGTCATTTTATCCTGTTAAGACTGTTCAAACACTCCAGGAAAAAAGAGCCGGAAAGAGCGTGGAATGTCATCCCAGAGATGATATTAGCGACTATTCTGATAGGCTGACATTTATAGCAAAAGCCACATCTGGAATTTCAGAACCCAATGTATGTTGAAGAAGTAATTTTGGAAATATTTTAAGTTTTTCCATTACATAAATTTCTTTTCATAACATTATTTTATAAAATTAAAAATAAAATTAAAATTAAAATTAAAAAAAAATAAAAATTAAATTTAATATAAAATTAAAAATTATATAGATAACTAAAACATAATAACTATGATTTAAAAAATATTAATAAAATATAATTTTCCCAACAAGAAATTTTTCATAGTTATATAATTCTAGATTTAAAATTTCTTGCTTTGATAAAAATTCTATTATAGATTTGTAGATAATAATACTTCGTTTTATTATAGGAAATAAATAATTCTATCTTTGATAACACGGAGCTTTACGGAAATCAATTAAATATTGTCACTTTATGGAATCAGTTAAATATTATAGTTTTATTTTATAAAATCAATTAAATTTGGTTCATCGAAGTGAATACGAATCAGTGAGCATTCGAAAATCGCCGAGTTAGTTATTCGTGGAGCTGTTTAATGAGAGTGTAGTACGCGCAAATGACAGGAATGGGTGGACAGAGAAATGAAGGGTAATCGTGTTTCCGACGAATTTCCGACTCGGTTGATCGACTCATCGGTATCAGCCAACGATATGCCTACATTTTCAACTTATAACATCGCATGTATTCATGGTAAAGTCGTCTGCCCGGAGCTCAGAGAGACAACGCCTCGTTTCTGAATTTCCATCGATCTGTCCAAATCCGTAGATTCGGCCTTACTCGCCGTAAGCGACGCCACCATTTTTAGCCCAACATCGGCCGGGCTAAAACTTTCCCCTTCGGGTATGCCGATAAAAATAAATATTCTGCGAAAAAGAAAAGGGAATTATTAAAGGTCAACTGGGCGTGGTTGTTGCCCGACGAGATAATTACTGAAAATATGTAAACAGACTTCTGACGTCAACAATTTCTCATTATTTTGAATAATTATTCTTTAAGGAATTTAACATTTCTAGAAGTAATAACGCGCTGTTTTCAATCGAATTTCTTTCATGATGTCACTGCTCGATCTTATTGCGAATCATTTATGCTTTCAAATAAGTTTTATATGAGTGTATGAATATTTCGAAACTTGCTGATATATCTACACAAAAAATAATTAATATATTCTTGTTTCTAACTTTATTATCAACTTTCCTAATGTTAACTGAGATGACTTTTTGACGGCTCGGACAACTTTAGCAGGATACTTATTATTTTAATCGCAATGTATTTACGTAGTAGAATTTATTAGATAACATCAGACGATGTTATTTAATTTCAGTTTGCTTCTGATAAAATGACATATTTGAGATTAAAAATTATGTCATGCTAGACGTTCAATTTCATCGCAAATCTTACATTTCCTAAATTTTTAAAAATATCAGTCCTGTGTGACAGTTTATTCATCTTTCCCTCGCATATACTGAAAAATACTCTGGAATATACCTATGACATTTAAATTTCATCGCGTAATCGAGATTAAATTTCATTGCATTTTAGTGACATAAACAAAATATATATAAAAAATATATATTGATTTTTTGGGCTGCAAAAAAGAAATAATGAAT
>Ga0157364_1001842_pt1 | contig 18795 bp, 9 predicted proteins | sample AttsexASBM2_FD_111476 | JGI IMG/M metagenome (GOLD analysis project Ga0157364, IMG submission 111476) | Fungus gardens microbial communities from leaf cutter ant in Ribeirão Preto, State of São Paulo, Brazil - Atta sexdens ASBM2 | ecosystem: Host-associated > Fungi > Mycelium > Unclassified ...
ATAAAATATATATATATATATATATATATATATATATATATATATATATATATATATATGGTATATATGTGTGTACCTCTATTTAAAGTTAAGTTTAACGATTTTGTGGAAACGGCGAGATATCTGTTCCGATTAATTCTCGAATGGAACAGGGTCAGTCCATTGTATATACTGCTTTATTGAATGCAATTTTCTCTGTAATACTGCGCAATAGAAATTTCGATTTTGCTGAAATGTCTAAAAATTTAGGTAGATATATAAATTTTAAAATAATTTTGTCGAATTATCAGAATAATTATATTGAAAATTCAAGCACATAATGAGCAATGCTGCAAAAAATCTTAATTCTAGCAATTATCAGACGTAAATGTTTTGATAGTTCAACAAAATTATTTTTAACTTTGTATCTACATAGTAAAATGTTTAGATACCTCAGCAAAACTGCAGTTCATTCTCTGTATCGATTAAAAATAGTTTGATTCGACACGGTTTTCACATAGACTTAATTATATATATTTTTATTATTTTTTCTTAATATAATCTTATTTTTTTTGTATATGAACTAAAATACAAAAGATTGTAAAATAGCAATAGTAGTAAAAAATTTGTTTCCGTAGAAAGCATTTTGCATCATCTTCTTGGTATAGACGGTAAAGCATTTCTGTTGATGCCTTTATTTTATAATTACAGCAAATGCCGATAGTAGGTTACGACGTTATTTATTTATATTGTGCATCATTATCGAACAAGCTTCTTGTCGAGCCGTTTATTATCCTTCCGTTAAGGAGTTGCTTAGTTCCACGTGTCAGTTAGAAAATCCTTGACTTTCTCTACCTATCTATTCAAATGATCAGAATTGCTAATTGCGTAATAATATAATCCATGATTTTGTAATGATCTCTCACGGATTTCAACTTGATATATAATTTTTGTTGTTATTGACTTTTCAATTTTTTTTTATTTATTATACTATGGATTCAGAAAAAAAAAACCGAAAAATGCGACGAAACATTAAAGGTCTATATATCAAAGTAGTATCATAGATCCTCCATTTTATTTACTAACCATAATACCAATAATATTAAGCGCTTATTGGACTGGGCCACAAATGGCGATCGAAATAGCTAATAGGAACGCTGTCGGCATTTTAGCTCAGATCAAAGGAATACGCTACTTTGATATATAGAACTTTGAGACATAAGATACACTCTCGGAATTGTTAGCTGCGTTTATCTTGTATCGCTTGAAATATAATTTTCTTTCTGGATATGAGCCGATCACGATGTCACTAAACTAGTAAACAAATTCAAGTCACCTATTCACTTTTCGCAATGGCAAAAATTGAAATGCTTCGTCAATATTGCAGACCATGTATGTCGGTCCATTAATGTACTTTCTCGTAGAAAGCAAAAGCGTTTCGTGCCAAGGTGAGATCGCGATGAAATGCGCTCTCGTGATGCCCTTCACTTGTTGTCATTGTGTCGATCCTAGGCTCTTGTATAACTCTAATAAATCACTAACTTTAAGCACATTAAATCTGTAATACATGAGTATTACATAGATAATCTCTATAAACAATCACGGAATTGTTTGACATTCGAAATTGAAAATTTATTACTGGATTAAATTTCAAAGGCAGCAGCATGGAAAAATTTCATTTCTTTACGCGGTCGTTTAAGAGAATGGACGGAAATGACTCCGCGATATTGTAATAAACTTTTATGTACTTTGAAGTCGTACTTCGAAATACAGTGAAAGTGTATACGCCGAATAATAATTATTAATCTTGGCCTTTTTGTGCCGATTTTATTGAAATTTCTATGACGCGATTTATTGCAGCATAATTTTTTATATACTTACCTGTGTAATCGTGTCTGATCATATCATATCCGCCACGTGCGTCAATATTTTAAGATTCCTTATCGACATTCGGATTCCGGGGATTTCCTGCGGATTATTTGTTTGTCGATATTTTTATTTATATACATATAAAGCAATGGAAAATCTTAGAAATTATTTCCGAAAGAGAGAGAGAAAGAGAGAGAAAAAAAGAGCCTTGCTATTTACATTAAATTATTTATTTATATTTAAATGAAATTTGTTCGTCTCTATGGAAATTAGTTTCATTATCTTATCAGATGTATAATATTTTTGAATCAATTGAAATGGATTTTCTTTTCTTATGCATAAACCGAGTTTTCAATTAAAATTCTGTTAAAAATTTGACATAAAACAGAGCGAAATACTTTTTTCTTTATTTATACGTATTTATACGTATTTATACATATTTATACGTAATTCTGAAAAGAGTTTATAGTTTGTCTAAATTTAAGTTGCTAAAAATCTCTTTTTTAACTCATAATTATAAAGATATTGATATGTTAATCTTTTCAACTCGAAAAGGACTGCGGTTTGTTTAAAAACATTAATATCGTTCCAACTTTAACAGAGATTATAAACATTTTTCTCATTTCATGTTTCAGTATCCACTTACCAGTGTAACATGTCGGTTACTTCCGTACAATCAGCTACCACTGAGAGCCTTTCCCGTCACGGGTGAGTAAAATCATCGAACTAATTTTTTTTTCGCGGACATCAGATTGTATCGCAGCGAACAACCGCGACTTATAATTGCAAATATCCGACGTGTCTCGCATGAACGAGTTTTTTTTTTTGCCACGGTATGCATCGACATTAGACAGATTTTCCCGCGAGAAACTGTCGCGATACTAGTATGAATTTCAGATCGCCTAATTGAAATATTCCGATCTTCGCGCCTAATTTTTTCACAATATAAAATATGACCTTCGATTTCTGTATGAAGAGAAAAACGGAGCGTACGCGATGTTTCATGCTAAATAGAATGTCAGAGTGGGAGCTTATTAGTCTGTAAAATTTATGGAAAATATGTATAAAAATGTCGCTAAGAGTAATAAATATCTCGTTTTCAGAATTGAAACTCAAAATCGATCATTATAATAACCAATTTCGGTAATTAATTTCATCGCAATTAACGCTAGATATGCAATTTTAAATGTGAAGCGCGAAAAGAGGGATATTTTGAGGTTTGCGTTAGCCAAACCGGCGATTTTGTTTCCCATTTCTGTCGGAACGTGCGCCACAAACTCCACTTCCTACGCAACGCGTTGCGAACGCCGGAAACGTCAATCGTGGGGCGTTGAAGGTGATTCGACATCACTATACGGTCGTCAAATTGAAATCGTTGCTCATCCGGTGAGAATTGAAAAAGCAAAAAGCATTGCAATTAATTGGAATTGAATTGAACGAAAATAAACGAACGTTGGTGTTATTAATTCAATTATTTCATAATCTCTCATGTTCTATCGAAAAATTTCAAACTTTTATGTATGCAGAATCATAACAAATTACTGGCCAATTAAATCAAATCGCATAGTCGTTTTAACCTCAAATTGAAATCCTCTCCGGAATAATTACTATATTCTACAATTATCTATAATTATCGTACGTCGCGACGGACAAATTGCAGAAAAAAATCTCAATAATTTTCGCCGCCGTCCTAGAATATACTGACAGTTACGATACTTTTATTAAAAAATATTACACGTGTATGAAGAAAGGATCTCTTATTTGTGCTATTTAATTAAAGAGTTGTATAATCGACAGACGAATGACGCAGAAGCGTTCGCAATTCCCTGCAATAATCTTTTTCTTGCAATTTACGGTCATTCAGAAAAACCTCTGTTCTCGGTCTTTGTTCTTCCTGTGTCTACGTTTGTATTGCTGTGTCGAGTGCACAAAATACGAATACGCGTCGGGCGCATTACGCGTGCGTTCACGTTGCCGTCACGTGAAAGAAGTGATTTTTTTCCTTCCTGATTACCATATGTGCACGTTCATTCGTGTTAATCGCAGCCCGGTCGTACCGCGCTCTTTCTTCGACCGCCAGGTTCAAGGCGGTTTACTCGCGATTCCCTCGCCCCGATAAATCGTACCTCCGGGAATCACGGAGCGTGTCTTATATTTAAATTTGTTGGAAGGAGCTCTTGCGCAGACTCTTGCCTTCCACGTTCCTCTTTTCGATGGATACAGAGTCTCCAAGAAAGATTAAAGTTGGCATTACATAACAAAAACTTTATAAAAAAATCGAATCAATATTAAAAGCTTCTTTATCGAATTAAACAGAGACTGAAAAGCATAAGAAGAACAATAATGTCTTAATTATGAAGCAATTACATCAGACTTGATTTTTCTCACGTTGTTGCATACATTTGAAATCGGAACGACAAAGACAAAAGAAAAAAAGAGAAAAACATCAACAAATTTATTTTAGATTCAAATAGAATAGAGATTATTTTATGAATTAATTAATTATCTAATATAAAACTAGATAATCTAATATAAAACTAGAAGAGATTTTATGGAAATAAGAGTGATAGTCTTTAACATGCAACGTAAAACCGAGTCATAAAAATGGAGTGACTTCCCAAGTTTTAAATTTATTATTATAAAAAATAGACAGTATGCATGTCCAGAACAAAAAGCCGTCTTAGAGTGTCTTTAATGTGGTACCTACAATGAAATTTTAAGGCGTAAAACTTAACCTTTAGACTCTAAGTTACAGGAAATGAATCAATTACATTGAATATGAGAAGAATACTTGACTATGATTGATCAATTTCTTAGAGTTTAAAGGTTAAATTTTACGCCTTAAAATCTCATTGTAGATGCCGCTTAATGTGTTATTATTATTTGAGTCAAAGTTACCTCGATTTTTTTCCAAAGTTATTCCATTTAATTTATAGCAGTAGTGAAAAGTCCTTTGAAAAAAAATTGTTGTTCCACGAATATCACAAGTTGAATTAAACATTACTAACATCACAAATCGAATTGAACATTACTAATGAATATTAATTCATCAATTTAAAATTGGCAATCGTCTAATCTACATGGATCTTTATTTCGATTTATAGAAGCAACATCTCGCTATCCCATCACAGCCTGTGTGGGAGCGTGGACGATGGTCTGCAGGGCTCGCATCCCCAGTATCAGGACACGATCCTCACGATCGAGGAGCTGCGTGCTCAACTCAACTCCTGCTTTACGTAAGCTGATTTTTGCTCTTTATCATCGTATGAATCGGCCCGCGCCGATCCAATGGATCGTGGGAGTTGACCGGGGGATTACGTAACGTTACAGAAATGATACGTCGCCGTCCATACAATGGAATCCGGTACGATCCGGAGCCAGGGCGACTTCAATTCGTCATTTCACGACGCGTTTAATTCTCTTTTACCAATTCGGGAGAGAAATGTCCCCCCCCCCCCTGAATGAAGATTATTACGCTCGATTATTATATGGCTCGCGCGAGAAGTCGACGGGAGACGAAATTTTTTTTGGCTGTTGAAATTTTGATATAGATCATTAGAGCAAAAACAACGAATCATCGTGTGAACGCAGGATTGGAATTGGGAGAGAGTCATCGATGAGACAGAATGCAAGAAACGAGGCTAGTAGGTATGCCCATGTTTATCTGGTGACGGTTGACGCAGTTATTCCGGTAAATCGATGCCCTACATCGAGCAAAATGCAGCACGAAATGTGCAACGTGCGGCATTTTCGTGAAATATTCACATAACCCACCGTAATTCGATTAATGAAAAATATTCGACGTCCTAGAAGGATATTCTTCCGTCCAAGAAAAAAGTCTTATTCTCGAATCCAGCGAAGTCTTTATTCAATAAAATTTTTAATATGTCTCTATTGATTAATAAATAAATATAATGTTATGCAATTCTCTTTCGTCGTAATTCTGTGTTATGCGGAGTCTACAATAGAAATCGTAGCGATCTTAAGTCTTAGAAAATTGACCAATCATAGTCGATTATTCTTCTCATATTCGACTGTGATTGATTAATTTTTTACGACTTAAGACGACTGCTATGACTTCTATTGTAGATCTCTGCTTACCTATATCGTTCATTTGTTATAATATCAAAATAATTAAAATAAGAAATAAAATTATTTAGGAAATGAATTTGAATGTTCCGAATCATTAAAATTTTGGAATATTAATCTTAATAAAACGCAATTTTGATATAATAATATGTAGAAGAATAAAAGTATGTATTCTTTCTTTTTCTCATTATATTTATCTTCTTTATCTTCTGTAATTAATTAAAAAATGACAATTTTTTTCAATTATGTCTTTCTAGCAAATGAGCAATATATTTATTAATTATCTCAACTGTATAATTTCGCAATATATCAACATTATCATTTTATCAACGAGCAAATCTTGCGTAAAAAAACCGGATGACGCTGATTGAATTGCTAAACTGCATGACCTTCTTTCCTTGAAAGATCATCTCAACGGTAGTTTAGCGATGCAAATCGTCGACTTCTCTCGCAAGAATCGCGTCGTTGGGCTGTGCGTCTTCCGCATCACACGCCTCCGTTATTAGCATAATTGGGTGTGTGTTCGTATCGAAACAATTCATTATCATCGTCTTGTTCTTTGCATAGATGCGGAGTGTCGTGGAGCGAGGAGCACGTCTCCCTGGACTGCAGCGAGTGCGGTGGTTACTCTCTACAACGGCCATGCCCGCTTTGTGACGGTCGTTGCCATACCACGTGGAAGCGCGACCTCACCATGGTAAATATCTGCCCAGTGATCCTCCTTCTCAGAAGAATCGATAAATTCTTTTCACTCGACTTGACATTAACTTCCGCCAGTTTCCCTCTCATTAATGTCACTTATCTTCATTATCTATTTTCATTTTAATCTTTTATCGTCCATTAGACATGAATATTTTTGTTGAATAATCGACAAGGATCCAAATATTGTAAATTTGATTTAATGATAATAAAATTCCGAATTAAAATAATTTTCCTTAATTTTGATCAAAAAGCAAATTCACAATTACTTCTTGTTCTCTTTACAGTCCCATGCGAGTGGTAAAGCAAGATGGATCGGTGAGTGCGGGCTAAGCTGTGGACCCTCCTTGGAGGAATCACTGGTGCCCGCGTTGGAGAAGCTGCGGGCTACTTCGTGAACGGCGTCAGCCCGAGCACCATCAACCATGCACAAGACTTAAATCCATCACCATCCATCTAGTATCACCCACCACCATCGCGTGCGAGACTCAAGAAAGAAAGAAAGAAAGAAAGGAAGAGAGAAAAAGAGAAATGTGTGAATGTGGACCATGGATGATATGCATTATGTTCCTGAGGGGGACGGCTGACAAGGGAGAGAAGGGTCAGTTTCGGCCTTGTGGTTTTTTCCCCAAAAATACAAAGCCATACCCAGCTGGTCCCTCAACATCAAGGACCACCATCATCGTCATTATCGTCTTTCAGGCGAAAGTACAAAAATTACGCGACGACGTCCGAATTCTAGAATTGAAAAATTTCTACGTTATATTGAATGATTAACTATGTTGCAGCGAACTAGTTTAAAACATTGCTCTTTCGGAGAACAGATTCCAATTTACTTTTAGAAGATTTTATGTCGATTTATTGTGTCGTAAAATTTATTTTGATTATTTCTCCAGCGATTTTTGATCAGAATTAAGATTAGCTAACAAATTCTATCAAAAAACAGAATTTGATCTTTTTTTTTGAACGATTTTTTGCCGCTGATATGGAATTATATCATTGCTATACGAAAATAACTTCTTTGCAAAATGACTTTTTTGCAAAATTAAAAAATAGATAATTTGTGAAAGAGAAATCTTTCTGTTCAAGAATACGTCGAAGTATCCATGAAGCAGATTATTCTTTGAAATATTTTTGAACCTTACATTCTTTTTTAAATTTAGAATAATATAGAAATGTATAATATCAAAAAAAGTGCAAGAAAAGCAGAAACAAATCGAAAGTACATTTTGATAATTTTTCTTTCTCATTCAATCTGAATGATTTTAAAATCTTTTGTCAATTTGTGTACAAAATTGGAGATATGAAATTTCACACGAAGAAAAAATAAGAGAGTGTAATCTCAGAGTAACACGAATGAAGCTTTGCTTTTAGACTTAATTAGCATAGTTATTTTTTGGAACAGCTAATTTTTTGTGCAGACAACTAATTTTGGCAATGATTGTAACTTCGAAATATTTTTATACCATTTGATTTGGCCATCGTAACAATTGTTTGTCATTCGTACACTTATAACAAAATTGAATTTTTTTATTTTTTTGAATTTTACGGCACATGTACCTGAATCCCTTTATTCACTCGATCACTTTAGAATACGACAAAGCTATTTTCCAAATTAATACAGTCAAAAAAATCTTTTTTTATGAAAGTGTGCATTCTAAAGATTTTTCTGTTGTGTATGCAATAACATTCTTATCACATCATTAGTTACACATCCAGTTTTAAAGAATTTTTATTTGTAGAATGAAACTTAAAGCAATGAAAAAACGATTAATTCATTTGTGGAAAATTCGATTTCTTACTGCAGATTGCTTATTACAAATGTTTTCAAATTTTTGTATCGATCAAAATTGCGAAACTCGCATCACGTAAAAATATCGTGACTTCGGACAAATTTTAATGACGATAGCTTAATCTTTGGTCGTTCCTATATTATAGCAATGAGAAAGAAGCCCGACCTTCACTTTACTTTTTTACATAACGAAAGTTACATCTCGGCCTTTCTGTCGCGCGAAAGAGTGCGAGTTTGCATTACGCGAATCCTAGAATAATTATTAGGCAACAATTAATCGATCGACAATTAAGCGATCTGACGGCGAGAAACTCGTCCGAGATTTTCGCACGAGAGCACGACGTATCGGTGTTTTGTAAGTAAATAATTATTCGATATTCTTCGCTTTTAATTGTCACAACTGTATTATCGGCGAAATAATTCCGAGCTTGCGATTGTATACGATAAAAATTTAGTTGAAGATTTGCCTCTTTAGCGAGGATTTTTAGTGTTAACATGACGTGATTCAATCGTCATAGTCCTAAGGATTAATAGTCGATGTGTTACCAATTCGAGAAAAATTATTAAATTAATTATTTCCACAAATAGCAATTAGAAAATTTGACATTCAAAACGTTATTGTATGTCGAAATTGGTACGGCGAGGAGAAAAGGGTACGAAAATACACAATTACATTGTTCATTTGCATTGTAACGGAAAATTATATATGAATCTCCTTGGGTCTATGAAAGTTTAAAAAGATCGAATGTATTTATAGCGTTTCTCGACAAAGATACGTCTTGCTCGCTTTAAATCGTCCGCTTTCCTGCCGAGCATTTCTGCCAAGTAGTTGGTGGAGTAGCTCGACCTCCCCAAGTGCATGAGAATGTCTCATATGATTCAATAATTGCATACTCGACACAAAGAAAATTGCGAGTGCCCAATGAGATTTTATTGTCACAGAATCAAAATCGAAGTTATACAATTTTATCATGATATATTGAGTATAAATATTATTCGCATATGTGATACTTTAAATATCTTATAACAGCAAAGTGCAGATTCATTTAAATATATTCATAACTTATATATTAAATGTGATGCTTTTATATATTCCATTGTTGTTATTATGGGGCTTGCAGAATTTTCTGTGTCAAGTCAATTTGGAAAGCATTTACGTCGTGCCAATGACTTTTTCGGATTTTTATTATTGTTTTATAAGGATCCCGCATGCCGAAGCCTTTCTTAGCGAAATGTATGAACAAAAGAATATGTTTTCGGACATTTACTGATTTTCCCTCGGTAGCTTATATATATTACACACATATATATATATATATATATATATGAGTATATTTTATGCGAGTATACATGCTCATCTTAAAGTACATCCTCATTTATTAAATTAAACTGTAATGTGTAAAAATTGTCTGGAGTATTAGCTCGCGGTGAGCTTTAGTTTAATGCTTTAGAGAAAATCCTCGGTAGTAGTTTTTATTTAATCTACGAACTCTTCTTATTTATGACGCGCGAATACTGCAAAAGTATGGGTTTAATAAATACTTAAAAAAATCCACCATGACTTGTTAATATGATTATCTCCTTTGTCTCGTTCCCCCTTCTATCGAATCAAGATCATTTTCCAAGAGGAAAATGTGAATTGATATGTATATTATATATATTTGATGTCTTTTCTCTTTATTTTATATTTCAATTTTTTGCATTAGAGAAAATATAATACTGCTCTTGGATTTCTCTCATGAATTAATCTATTTAATTCAAAACAATCTCACAAGATTATTTCGTAATCCAGCATCATAGCTCTACTCATCAGATACTAAATTACTATTTATGAAGAATAAATAATCTACTGATTAGTAAATGATTTAGTTTTTATTGAGTAAAAGATATATCAACGCTTTATTGATATTTTTTTACGATTTATATACATTTTCATCATGCCAGGCAACACGCTTACACGATCTTTTTACAAATCGAGACTATAATAGTATTTTGTATCTCTGTGTTTTAATATTTTAAGTACTCAACTCACATTTTATGAAGTATATAATATCAGTACGATGTTGGAAAACAACATAGGAGTTTAATAAAATTATAATATCACGCGATATCATGATTTTTGAACTCATAATTTAATTCTTTTTTATGTTTATTTAATATTTGTTACCAAACTTGAAAAAAAATTATGATTATCTTATCTCTTTAAATTTTAAAAACAAATTTTTGTTGACAAAAGTTAAGTTAGCAAATAATATATAATAATAAATAGTTTTTATAGCTCTACAACCACAAATACACTACCGTCGAAAAGTTTCCCGACATGGAATTTAAAATTGTATAATATTCAGATCACCGTAACTCGATAAAAAAATCATCGCAGACAAAAAATAAAAAAGTGATCAAAAGCTAAACTATGAGTTTCAAGCTTTAAACTGCTTTTTTATTTTTTTTGTCTGCGATGATTTTTTACAATGACCTGAATATTGTGCAATTTTAAGTTATGTCTGGAAATTTTTCGACAGCAGTGTATGTATTCTATAAAAATAATATTAATATCTTCTATGTTGTCTTGTAAGATATTTAAGTATACAAGCCGCAATAAAAAATATGAGAAAAGACACTTTTAAATATTATATGCTCATAATCGTACTCGGGCGTAAATGACACCTATAGACCAATTCCAATTATTTGATCACTTTTCAAGCAAAAATATACGGAGCAATAACAAATTATCATTATTATTATCATAAATATTAACTCATTTTTACTGTATCAATTGATTCTCTGCAAGAGCATATATCATGGAAAAAATTTAAAAATAAATATTTGAAACAATTCTTATATATGTCTAAAATCGCAAAAATATATACTTGTATAAATAGCTATAATAAACATGAAATCAATCAAAAAAATCAAGCGTATCGAAGTTTAACGGTGCTATATTTAAAGTACCATCGCGTGTAGCAATAACTTGAGATATTAATGTTTCATTTAGAGATAAAAATTATAAAAATTTTTTTATGATTTTCTAATAATCACTTACAAAGTGTATAAATAATGAATAATTAATATTAATTAATATTAATTAACAATTAATTTTAGGTTTTTTAATATTTAATTAATTCAAGAAACGTATTCCTGCGGAATTCCAACGGAATTCTTAATAAGCCTTTATTAAAAATTTTATCATACTTAATATATTGTTCGCACCAAAGTCTTACTCTATATAAATTTGTAATCTAAGTAAAATAACCATTTTCAATTAAATTTCTTGATGTTTTGTTACCACTGCACGCGAGAATACGTTATACTATGGCTTGAGCGCATTAAGAACGTGTCATAACCGGAGATATGTTGTACTATATTACAGGAAAGAAAACGCACATTTTTTGAAAAGGTTCTATATACGAACCTTCTTTCATTACCGCGAATTGTTCTAGTTTCGACTATTACTTATTGATCACTACTCAGTGATTCCGCTGAGCGAGATCGTATGTACTCTCTCTTATAAACGAGAGGACAATAATCTCAGCACCGGCATCCTACGAGGATCATTAATCCTGCTCGCGCGACTCGCGGCGCAAGCGAGTGACAAGAATCAACTTTGGTGCATAATGAAGTTCGTATGTGTATGTATATGTATGAAATAAATTAATTAGTAGGTTTCCTGCGCAACAATAGTTCTAGCGTAAAGAGTTTATCGTGGCGACTATTTTTTTATGCTCGATCTAAATAATGCTTAATATAATATTAGGCAACGATCGAGAACAAAAAATTGCGCTGAACGAAATTCGGTGGCGATTGATGAGAGTCCTAAGGCGATGGATTTTAATATTGTCTGTAGAATTAGCCTAGTAGGAACGAATCGCTGGCGGAACCGTCGTACATTCCTGTTGACTGAGCGTAACATCAATCACCGGTCTATAGTCGAGAGACACCTTAAATTAATGAAATAGGATTAGAAGTTGTGAAACAGAAGTTATCGATTGGAAGTATTAAAATGGAGAACGATAATAAAAATCTAATTAATTAATATAAATATTGAGTAAAAAAGTACAAAGTCAAAAATTTAAAAAACGAGAAAAACATTATTCGTGGACAATAAAAATATCTCATCTCTATCTGTAAATAATAAATGAAAAATATACCTCTCCTGTTTTCGGATTAATCTTTGACAGCGTGTGCTTCCTCCAATGTTGATTGAGAGATTTTGGTTGTTGGTTTTCGATCGGTTTACTATAATCGTATTCATCGATTCTCTGTTTGTAATCCTCGCGAGCATGCGCACCACGACTCTCCTTTCTGTTGTCCGCCCCAATGATAGTCTGCATTGCATTGATCATGAGATTTTGCAGCTCAAGCGTTTCTATCAAATCGGAATTCCATATTAAAGATTTATCCGCGACTTTTAACTCATTCAGTTTTTTGTAGAGAACGGACATTTTCCGACAGCCTGTGAAATAAATACATAATAATATTTCCAATGCTATATTATATAATATTCGTAAATTCGACGCGCAATTGTATGCGAATGAAACATTAATAGTCTTTTCATTTTTACCTTCCTGCAAACTTTCGGCGTCTCTAAAAACTGCCGCGTGCATTTGCATAGTCTTCTGCATGGTTAACCTTAATTCTGCGGTGGAGATGGAACCATTGGCATTTCTGATCCAGTCTAAATTAGCTACCGTCTCTTCGCCAGCGTTCTAAAACACATAAGCAAGATGTAACACACATTTATCTTATAATAAAAATATAGTTTATATGTATATATAATGCTCATAGAGAGCTTATCTAAAGTGGTAAAAACTTACAGGTCTCAGGAGTCCGATCGCTTCGCCAGGCTTATTCTCTTGAGCGATAGTTTTAGCACAAGCACGTCCAAAGACGACTAAATCCAATAGAGAATTAGCACCCAGTCGATTAGCACCGTGAACGGACGCACAAGCTGCTTCACCACATGCATATAAGCCAGGTACTATTTTGTCTTGATTGTTCTCTCTGGTCAACACTTGACCTTTGTAATTTGTCGGTACTCCTCCTGCAATTATCAATATAATATTACTAGACCAATCTCTTCCACAGAAAAATGATTGCAAATAAAACAAAATAGATTATATAATGAATAATTGAATCTCATTAAAGAAGTACTCTTCATCGCATTTGATAAACTATTTTATATTTTATCAAAATATTTTCTTGTTAAAAAGAAACTTAATTGTGACAACTTCAATCATCATGGTGAAGAATGTCAGGACTTTCAATTAAATCATCGTACATAATTTTAATTACGAAAAAAACTCGTTGCATGACAACAGTTCTTTTAATGGAATTTCATTTTCATTGCGAAGGGAAAATTAAATTAATTTTTTTATTAATACAATGAATGTTATGCAGATGTAATATGCATAACACAAATATTTCTCACTTCTCAGTAATATTTTAAAAGAGTATTAATTGTAAACTACGATTTTCTTTGTTCTGAAGGTTGCATCTTAAGTATTAATAGCTCAATACTTCAATTATTTATATTCATACCCATATTGTAATGGACGGTGGGAATGACAGGGATAGGTTCCCGGGTTACATCGACGCCAGCGAATATCATTGCCGTCTCCGAAATACCAGGTAGCCGTGCGGCCAATTGTTCAGGTGGCAGATGGTGTAGCTGTAAGTAAATGTGATCCTTTTCTGGTCCGACGCCTCTAAGCAGAGATAAAGAACTATATTTACCACGAATATAACCAAGACGCAACAAAAAACATATCTTTGTTGGCCGGTGACTCACCTGCCCTCTCTAATCTCCATTGTCATAGATCTAGACACCACGTCTCGCGAAGCCAAATCCTTCGCTACCGGCGCATAACGCTCCATGAATCTCTCACCTTCACTATTTATCAAATAACCGCCTTCGCCACGACTACCTTCTGTAATCAAACATCCGGCGCCATAGATACCTGAAATGAGTGCAACATGTTTTAGTTAATGCAAATTAAAGAACTACGTAATTCTTCTTATCATACATAAAATATTAAAAAATAATTATATTTGAATATATACCAAAGAATTTTTTGTTATGTTGCTATGTTGAAGCAATATTTATTTTGTATATTAAATATACACTATCATAATTATTCGAACAACAGCTATTTTATACATATTTTAAAAGCTAAATAAGTGTTCCATATTATTATTAATAGATAATCATTCTAATAAAATATTATTTGTCAACAGTATGAAAGAGAGAGAGGGAGGGAAGGAGGGAGGAGGAGGGGAGAGAGACAGAGAGAAATACTTACTTGGCTTTTAAAATTGCAATAAAATATAAAATATCCGTGCGAATAATTGAGTAATAGTGTATATTAAGATATGTACCTGTAGGATGAAATTGCACAAATTCTAGGTCCTGATTGGATAGATTAGCTCTGGAGACCATAGCGGTACCATCTCCAGTACAGGTATGTGCAGATGTGCAGGAAAAGTAGGCGCGCCCGTAGCCACCGGTAGCGAGCACTGTATTCTTGGCATGGAAACGATGCAATGTCCCGTCTTCCAAGGAGAGCGCGATCACACCGCGACATTCGCCGTCTTCCATTAGCAAATCGAGGGCAAAATACTCGACGAAGTAATTACAATCGTAGCTTAGCGACTGTCCATAAAGTGTGTGTAGCAATGAATGGCCGGTCCTGTCAGCTACGCAACAACATCTATGAGCCTGACCACCCTTGCCAAATTTAAGGGATTGACCACCAAAAGCGCGTTGATAGATCTTGCCTGATAGAAAAGATAAAAGTTTCTCAATTAATTTTTATAAATATTATTATAATACATATTATTTATTAATTTTTATTAATATTTATTAATATTGTATTGACACTGTAGGTTTTTCAAAACTTGTAAATCTTAAATCCTTAGAGATTTAAAAATGTGGAGATTTAAAAATGTGTTTATATATATTAAATAAATGTCATAAATAATATGATGAAATAAATAATAGATTTTGATGAAGATGACTTCAAGATTAGATTTTTTATAAATTAAATGTTAATATATATGATAAATATAATTTTGAAGATATTCTAGATATTCATTATAATTCATAATTCTATTTCATGTTTAAATTATCGAAGACGTTAAATTATTTCAGGTTTAAAGTATCAAAGATTATCAACGTAAAACAGAGTCTATCATAAAGATTTATATTTAAAAAAGATAATTGCGACATTTAAAAATCTAATCTGACGATAAACGGCAATTTCAACTGCATAGCAACCTAGCAATGACATTTGTTATTTTCACGGTAAAAAAATTCGCGTTTTATTTTCTCGATTGCAGAAACAAATTCTTCTGAATTACTTTTTATCGATAAATAAGAATGGTGCGTAAATATTGATAAAGCAATATATCTTTTTGGGATCATCATTAAATCATGGAAGACGACAATAGAAGAGAAGAAATTAATGAAGTAACGGGAGGCATGGAAGAGGATGGAGCTGCAGGACAACAAGAAAGAGGTTCTGATAACCAATACCAACAGCTATCGGCCTCTTCCAGTCGCAAACGCATGCGAGACGAGTGAGTTACGTAAACATAACTGATCCGTAATTAAGATGTAATAAGACAGCTATATGACAAAATAATTCCAGAGTTCAGATTGCTACTTTACATATATATATATTAGTGTCTGATTATTTTACTACTAGATCTGTATTCGTAGTCGATCCACGATTGATCCTTATTTTAGGGCCAGATTTGAACTAAAAATTGAACCAATCAGATTGATTAAATCGTAATTTGAGAAGTGTTTTTCAAGTGAAAGACTGATTCAAACCTATCTCAAATCGGATCTCAAGTTGAATCATGACTACGAATACGTAATAACTTTAATACTTTTGTTTCAATATAGCGTGTATTATAAAAAATATCAGGTTCGATCAAACTTTTGAAAATATTTATCGTTTGCTCTTATCATTATTTCCCATTTTTAATAATTGTATGAAGTATACGTTTGGACAGAACAGATTCCAGTCAACATGACAGAAAGCCATCTCGCACGAGATCAAGATCAAGATCAAATAAACCTCTGCAAAGAAGGCAATGGAGAAGTGCAAATGCCTTTTTAAATTTTATGCAAGACTTTAGGCAGGTAACGAAATGCAAAAATGACGAGGATAATGCAAACATTATGTAAGCATAACAATCAAATTACAGAATTATAATAAGATGAAGAGCAGAGATCTGTTTCGCCTTGGGGGACAAACATGGCGGCAAATGTCCCCCACGGAAAAGATGCCCTACGTAGAAGCGGCTAAATTGGCGCAGCAACAATCGCAACAAAATAGTAAGAGTACACAGCAATATAAATCTAATAGCAGTGACTCTTCAAAGAAACTCGAAAATCAAAGAGATCAGCAAAAGAATGAACGAGAGGTTTGTTTGTTAAATAAGCTTCTATTGATTTCTTATATTTTTAGCAAAATTAAATATAGTCCTATATAATTTTTGTATTTTCTTAAATTTTGTCATTAAATTATTATATATTCAGTTATATATTCAGTTATATTCAGTTAATTCATAAAAAGTTCAATACATTTAATGTTTACGATATTTAAAAAATGCAAAATTATAGCATGGTAGTTTTACTAATTTTATAACTTTTATAATCTATAATAAGTCTTAGGTAACATATGAATATTTATGTTTCAGGGAAGAAAAAACAGCAGATGTTCTAGAAGTAAGAAAGACGATTCCGATGTAGAATCAGATTCTGCAACATCAGGAACAGGCGCGACTGTGACGAGTGAGGATGTTTCCGATCTGAGTTCTTAAATGTCAATTTATTAATTGATATCAAAAATGTTAAAAAAAATATGTGTACGAAACAATTTATTTCTATTATGTGTCTCAATATTAATCCTTGGTCGTATCGTTATAAATTTGAATAAAGTTTAAGACCTTGTAAAAAACATTTTATTTTCACGTTTATTCCTTTATAAAGTTTCTTCTTTCTATAATTTCTTGCAACTTCTTCTATCTTTTAATTCATTTATTTGTGATCTTTAATCTCGGATTTTAAGCTTCTATATATTTTAGATTCTATCATAACTTTATATTGTAAGTTTTTAAAATCTTTTTTTATCTCTGGTTTACATAGATATAGTATATATACTATATAATATTATATAATGTATATATAAATAATATATATATATATATATATATATATATATATACAATATATATAAATACACACAATAATATAAAATAACTGATCTATTCAGTGAGCTTTATAATATACGTGAGCAGAGTGGGGATGTCCCAATCATGTCTGTCAATGTAAAGATTGTATTGTTTTCTTTGTTAGGAATTCACTGATTGGCTAATGTTATTTTACTATTACAAATAGGAAAGAGTCAGAAAGACAAATATTTGTTTTCCTTCCTTTTCTCTGTTACGGACTATAGTTTTCTATAGTTTAGTACAGGAAACGCGTGCCTGAGTATACTGTAGAGCTCACTGGGTCTATTTGATGATAGAAAAAGAGAGAGAAAGAGAGAGAGAGAAAGAGATTCTCATTCACCGTCGGTAGTGCGACTGAAGGGCATGCCACAATTCTCCAGCTCGATGACGGCCTTCGGTGCCTCGCGGGTCATGTAGTGAATGGCATCCTGATCGCCTAGCCAGTCCGAGCCCTTGACGGTGTCGTACATGTGCCACTGCCAGTTATCGTCTTCCATGTTGCCCAGGGCGGCATTGATGCCGCCCTGGGCGGCGACTGTGTGCGATCTCGTCGGGAACAGCTTGGTGACCACTGCAGTCTTGAATCCTTCGGCGACGAGGCCGTAAGCCGCGCGTAGACCAGCACCGCCGGCTCCCACCACCACCGCATCATACGTATGATCCACTAACGGGTACTGCTTGGAGATTTCGTTGGAAATCTTGGCTGTTCGGTCCGGCGTGTGGTGAAACCTGCGGTTGCCGAGAAGCGGCAGTCCCAGCTTGTTCTGTGAAACGGAAACGAAGTAGAGATACCAAGGGCAAGAAAATCGCAATGCAACATTCTATAATTAAGAGTTCACGTTTATTAATAGTTCACTATTATATGAGCGTTTAATTGACGTAACTGTTTGGTTGTATAATTTCCATATCTCGTAAATTTTTTATATAAAATTCAAGGATATATATGATAAAAAATATATTCGAAAATATTCGATAATATAAAATTCGAATTCTGTTGAAACAGAGAAACGAGAGACAGCGACATACCAGGCGAAAAAAAATAATGCTGCTCTTACAAAGAGCTTATAAAGGCAGCTATAAACTAGATATCAGCATTATTTTTTTTCAGATTGAATTGAGGAAGCTTC
>Ga0157364_1001843_pt1 | contig 18791 bp, 23 predicted proteins | sample AttsexASBM2_FD_111476 | JGI IMG/M metagenome (GOLD analysis project Ga0157364, IMG submission 111476) | Fungus gardens microbial communities from leaf cutter ant in Ribeirão Preto, State of São Paulo, Brazil - Atta sexdens ASBM2 | ecosystem: Host-associated > Fungi > Mycelium > Unclassified ...
TATGTCATGTGACTTCCAGTCACATGCCCTCTCTCTCTTGTCATAGACTAATAATAATAATACTGTCCTATATCTTATCTCTATTCTAACCCTAACCCTAAAATCTGTCTACACACTTTTCTTATAACATTTATCTTATATATACTAAACTGTTGGTTCATACTATACTAAACCTAGCCTACCCTAAAAGCCATGTATTTTCCTTAAAATTAACATGTATAGTATATACTGTAGTAATATCATTTGTTCTAGGACCTTTTATGATATTCTTTATAATATATAATCATATAACTATGACTTGTAGCTAATATATGACATTGTGTAATATTATACTAAATCCTAACCCTAAGTCCAAAAAATAAATGAAAAATAAAATATAAGAGAAAAATAAAAAACATTAAGTTTACTATCTTTGATTCTAACATTGTAGGAATTATAAGAGAACTTAACAAGAAGTTCCTAATATATTACTATCATATTTATACTATAAATATATGGTCTATGCTAGCTATAAATAGCCCTACCCTAATATATATATTAGCTATGAGTATACTATATATATACCATGAGATAAATATATTATAGATATACATCATGATATTATCCTTCTAGTTCCTTCTTCTAGATTTTAGGCCTATGATATCATGTGACTGTAGTCATGTGTCTCTTCATTATCCAAGAAATAAAAATATAAGAGTTCAAATATACTATAATAATTCATAGTAATAAGCAAGTTAGGTAAAAAATATTATTTTGAATTAAAGCTATATATATATATTTAAGAATAGTTTGCATAGATTGAGTAGACTGAGTTAAGAAATTTAGTAAATTATCAATTTATAAGAAAAGAGAGATATTATAATTATTTCTATAAAGTCTTATATAGAGAAAATTAAGCTTAAAAATTTGAGGAACAAGATTCTAATTGTTAGAATTGAAAACAATAGACTTTATTCTTTTTCTTTTTCTACTTCTCTTTATTTCATTTTTGTTTTATTTTTATTTTTCTATTTAGAGTTAGAGTTTATGCATAATATCATACTTACTACAGTCACAAACTAGTTACATAGAACTAATAGTTATATAGTTATATGGTTATGATAGAACATGGTGGAATATTCTAGAACAATGATGTCATATGGTCATAATAGAATGTGGTAGAATATTCTTGAACAATGATGTCATACTATGTGTGTAATACATATTAACCTTATATATCAGATATATAAAGCTTGGACAATATTTTTTTATTTAATATTTATTTTTCATTTTATTTTTGATTTATTTTCTTTTCTCAAACTAGGGTTAGGGTTGGAATGATGGCATAATCACACTGTCACAAATTAGTCATATTAGATAACATGGTCACAGTAATAGTTATAAGTCATGAAATTACAGAGAAAAACATAGAAAGTTCTAAAAGAATGATGTCATACAACATGTACAACATATGTTGACCTTAAGGCAAACACATGGTTGTTTAGGGTAGACTAAAGAAGTAATAGCATAGACCATAGTAGTTTAGTATATAAAATAGACAATTTTGTACAGAGTTCTCTATTGAGTTCTCTTGTGTTAACCTAATATAAGGTTCATTTACTTAACCAACCCCAAGGTTTTGAGTTTGTAACATTATGGCTTACACATGGTCTTTAGGGTAGGTTAAATACAGTAGTAGCATAGACTATCTAGTATAGTATAAAAGGTAGACACTTTGTACTAAGAACTCTATTAAGTTCTCTTGTGTAATTTCTATACAAGGTTCTTTTTATTGATCCATACTAAGATCTTTAAGTCATAATACTAATCACTGGAAATTTAGAATATAATTGTTCTCTAGTAGTTTAATTGGTAAAGCGTAAGGATACAGTACAGTATCTATGTTATATATATGAAGAGCCTATGAGGAATGTGTTTATAATACATAATGTAAACAAGTCATAAAACATAAGGTCAAGACAAGGACATTACACCTACTACATGAGGTGCTGACTGAGATACTTGTGGCGCAACTAATCATGTTGTCATTGTCCTTGACCCTAATCCATGCTGTATCTAAGAGGTATTGATTGTAACAATACCCCCTTTTTAGTATTCATATCCTTATAAATTAGACTAGAACCTCCAATTCTCCTACCACATATGTGGCCACTGTTTTCTTGTTAGGTCTAATAATTACTTGTCCCCTGTTGTCAATCACAATGAAGTATGGTTCGTGAGGTGGACTTTCTTGAAACATTATAATTGGGTAACTGTTTCTTGTTATTTTAGTATTATGTTTTTGATTTACAAAGGCTGTTGCAACTTCCTTCCAAAATTCAGGGTTCTGTTTATCTCTGGATTTGAGAAATTGATAATGTAGAGGTGGTCGTAAAATTCTTGCTTGTATTGGAGCTTGAATGAATTTCATGTACTTGAGAAGGTTTTCAACTTCATCAGTTATAAAACTTGTTTGGGATGATGAGGATACTGATTTGGAGATCTTGTAGGGCTTGATCAATATTACTTCTTCATCTTCAATCCTTTCTTCCTCTTTCTTTACTTCTTCTTCTTTATATATATCTTATATTTCTCAGATATTGTTGTTCATATATATATTTCCTCTTTCTTTATAAGCATCCAATTTGTTTGCTAGTATTCATTGAATTTGGAACACTCAATTCTCCATGTTGCTTTGGATGAGATATTGTCAATCTTCAGATATCCCTGTGATATTTATTGCATTTATGAGTCAATTGTTAATGCTAGCTTTTAGTATTGAATCTTCCATCTCTGTGATTGTCATATTGGTTTCTGCTGCAATCTTCATTATATCTCTGACTTGTCTTTGTACGTCTATCATTGTCTCTAACCCTTTCAGCATCTTGTGATAATTCCTTGTCCAGTCATTTCTTTCTTTTTTCATCATCTTAGCCTTGTTCATATTGTTGAACTTTCTGGTAACATATGGGTTTCAGGAGGTAGGTGCAGTCAAGTAGTTGTTGGTGGTTTGGTAAGATATATCATTTAAGTATTGAATTTTGAGTTGTCAAAATGGAGTTTTACCCTCTTATTTTATAGATTTTGACTCAAAATTCTTGTCTAATAGTCTTCAATCACCTCTTTTACATGAGGCAACCCTGTTTCTGCAATCCATTGGTCATGCTTGTTTCCATAACCTTTCCAATACACCAAATATTGAGTTCCCTGTCCCTTCTTTTGATACTTCCTGATTTCTTCCACTTCATACTCTTCTTCCTCATTGATAATGTCTGGTAGTAGTGCTGGTTCTACATGTTGACTCCTTGTATTGTGGTTCTTTGCATCATGTTAATAGGTCTTCATTGAACACATCATGGATCATTTATCCTTCTGGAAGTTTAAGCTGAAATGCTCCTTAACCAATTGCTTTCAGAATTCTAAAAGGTTCATATTGCTTCTGGTCCAGCTTCTTTGAGGGTCTGTTCAAATGAATATTCTTGGCTTCCAACCATATATTATCTCCTTCCTTTAATCTTGTCAAACTGCTTCTTTATTGTTTCTTTAGCCATGCCCATTGCTTTAGTTGCTTCTTTCCAACTTTTTTGTAAACCAATCAAGAATTCTCCCAGCTTTGGAAATTCTGTTTGCACAGTTAAGTCCCCTTTCCATGGATGTCATCCAAAATTAAGTTCAAATGGGGTACATTCTGTTGTTACATGTTTTTTTGTCATTATATTAAAACTCTACTACTGCTAGCCATTCTGTCCAGTTGTCTTGTTGGTAATTGACATAGTGTCTCAGAAATGTACCAATCTCTTGGTTGATTTGCTCCATCTGTCCATCTGTTTGAGGATGATATGTAGTAGATAGCATTTGTTTTGTTCTTAATGCTTTTGTGAGATCTTTCATAAATCTTGATGCAAATTGAGGTCCTCTGTTACTGAGAATAGTTCTTGGAATCCCATGAAGTTTCCATATTTCATCATGATAGATCTTTGCAATCTCTTCCCATGATACATTTGTTGTTGTTGCTTTAAGTCGAATCATTTTTGTAAATCAGTTCACAATAACTATAATGGCATTCTTTTTATTGGATTTTGGTAATGGGCCAATAACATCAATGCTGATCTCCTTCCATGATCTTTCTGGTGTTTTCAAGAAATGTAGCTCTCTGGCTTTCTTCATATGTTGCATCTTATTTTACTGAAATTTGAAGTATCTATGAACATACTTCTTAACATCATTCTTTATTCCTGGCCACCAATAGTTTCTTTTGATAAGTTCCATCATTTGTTATTGTTCTGGGTGTTTTATATCCACTGGATTATGGTTTTCTTGAAGTATCTTCTCCTTGATCTTTTAGTTATTTGGTATGTAGATTCTTCCATCCATATAGACAATTCCATCTTCTTCCCATAATTGTTTATCTTCCTTTTCCAATTCTCTTCGTACTTCCTGTTCTTTTGTTCTATTTTGTCATATTTCTTCCAATATAGTGGTTTTTTCTACCACTTGGTTTTCTCATATCATTTCTATCTCTACTATTATTTGCCTTCTTGCCCATATTTTATTCTTGAGTATTTGTATATCCTTGTTGTCTTCTGTGGTATTAATGTGATCTTTCCTTGATAGAACATTGGCCTTAGTATTTGTTTTTCCAGGAATATGTCATAATACGAAATCGTAATCTTGTAATTTCAAATACCACCTAGCTTGTTTTCCATTGAGTTTGTGTGGTTCTCTGAAATATTTGAGATTTTTGTGATCTGTCCAGACTTCAAATTTCTCTGTGGCATCCAACAAATATTGCTTCTATTTTGTAATAGCCTCCACTAATTCTTTGTTGTATATTTTGTAGTTTTATTTTCCTGGTTGCATTGTTCTTGACAAGAATGTAATGGGTTTCCATTTTCTGTCTTATTCTTGTGATAGAACCCCTCCTATTGTATGTCCTGATACATTGGTTTCTACTCAAAATTTTCCTTCTCTTCTTAGCAACACAAGGACTGGTTGACTTGTTATCTTCTCTTTCAACTCTTTGAATGCTTTTTGTTATTTTCCTCCCCATTTTCACTCCTTCTTGCCTTTGAGGTCATTGAAAGGTTTTGCTATATGACTGAAATTCTTGATAAACTGTCTGTAGAAATTCATGAATCCCAGGAAGCTTTTTACTTCCTTTATCTTGGTGGGAGTTTTCTATTCTTTAACTGTCTTGACTTTATTAGTTTCCATTTGCACTTATCCTCTTCCAACAACTACTCCCAAAAATTGGGATTTTTTTCATGTTGAAATTGCATTTCAATCATTTAAAACAGATATTATGGTTTTCTGCAATTTTGAGGAATTGGATTGTCCTTTCTTCAAGTTTCTTCATGTTCTTTGCCAGTATTATAAAGCTGTCCATGTAGTTTGCCAGTATTCCTTCATGTAACAATTCTCGGAATATACTGTTCATCATTTGTTGAAATGTTCCAGAAGAGTTGCATAGTCTAGTCCAAAGTACATCACTTGAGGTTTGAATAGCCCTTTATTTGTTAAAAAGGTAGCTTTCCATTCATCTCCCTCTTTTATCTGCACATTATTGTATTCCCAAATCAAGTCCAACTTGTTGAAGTATCTAGCTTTCTTTAACTTGTCAATAACTTTTCCAATTAATAATAATGGTGTTTTATCTTTGATAGTGACCTGGTTTAATTTCCTGTAATCTTGCACTAGTTGTAATGATCCGTTCTTCTTTGGAATATAAAAGCAAGGTGTTACATATCTTGACTTGAATTTCTTGATTAATCCTGCCTTCAACTGTTTATCCAACCATTGGTTTAATGCTTCTTCCTCTTTTATGGTCATAGCATAGGCCTTTGCATTAAGTTCCCTGGATGCCTCTTTTGTTAAGTTGATTTTATGATCTTATTCTTGTTTCTCCAATAACTTTTCAAATTTCTTCTTGTTGAAAAGGTATGTAAAAGGTTGAATGTAATCTAGGAGGTCCTCTGGATTGGTTGGGTCTGGCTCCTTTTCTATTTCCTGCTGTCCTTTGTCATTGTCATCTGTTGCCTGTGTCCTTCAGTATCTGGGTGAAAATAATATATCCTGATGTTTTGATCTATATGTCCTTGGACATCTTGTAAACTGCATTGTTCCTTTGTTCCAGTCTACTTTTAGATTGTGTTTTACCAACCAGTCATATCCTAAAAACATGTTCATGCCATTTAAATCCATGACCACTGCATCAATTTGTTCTTTATGTTTATTGATTTCCACTTCTAGTGGTGCAAATTGCATAACTTCTTCATTTTTTGTCCCATTTGTGTTAAAGACTTTGAATAATCTGTCCATAGGTTCTGTCCTAATTCTTTCCTTCTTGACCAGTTATTTGTCAATCCCAGTATGAGTGCATTCAGAATCTACTAATGCCTGTAACCTCAATTCTTTTCCATCCTTTGTTTTGATATTGGTGTGTATGTTTAATTTCCTTACTTTGTTGTTTCATCAATTCAGAATAACATATTGGTTTTGGGAATTATTATGTACAAAGGTTTGTTGTATTGTGTCTACTCTGAACCTTTGACAAAATCCTCCTTCTTGTTGTCATCTTCTTTATCTGAGTCTTCTTGGTTTCTTCTAATCTTCAAATTTTGTCCTGGCCTGCAATCCTTTGCCAGGTGTTCTACTTTGTCATATTTATAACATTTTCTCATCTCTTTGTCCTTCTTGGGCCTTCTACATTCCTCTGCTAAGTATCCATATATGTTGCAATTAAAACACTTTGGTTTCCCATCTTTGTCAAAATTGTCTCAAGACTTCCCAATATTCATAGGTGTTTCTTGTCCTCCAAACATTGTTTTCATTCCTGTTTTATAGTCATGTTGACTTTCCATGGATTTATATCCCTGTCCTACTGAAGTAATTGCTACCTTCCATTCTTTAAGTGTATCAGATGCTGTCATTGGTAGGTATTCTAGTATGGTCTTGATAATATCTACTCAAATGTCTTTTTTAAGCAAAAATATTGCATGCATGTAATTGGTTTCTGCTTTCATAGCTAATGCATTGAACTTGATCATAAAATCAGCAATGTGCTTCTTGCCCTGTTGAAATATTTCAATCTTCCATTCTGCATCTGCTGCTTTGCTTTTGTCACTAAAAGCTGTCTTGATTTCTTTAACAAATTTCTCCCAATCTTGGATGTCTTCTTCATCTTCCAATTTATTAATATTTTTTTGTGCATAAATTCCTGCTATACCCCTTCTAAGTTGGGCTAACACTACAGTGATCTTGTCATCCATTGCAACTACTTTGTTGCTCTTGAGGAATAATTGGATTTCCCTCCACCAATCTTTGAACTTTGTTCTGTCCCCATCAAACTATTCTGGATCTAGGACTATGCTCTTTGATATTATTGTCTATACATTCTCGTTATACACTGCTGGTGCCGGTGTTGTTGACATTTCTTCTGTTTCTGGTGTTGCTAGTTTTATGCTCCTGTTTGATATGTTGTCTTCAGTGATTCTCAGTAATCCCAATATCTCTTATAATGCTTCAATAGCATCTGGGCTTTGTCCTGCCATCTTGTCTGTCTGTGGTCTCTACCACAATTGTTTCATTTTCTGATATTTGTTCAACAGGTAACTTTGTCTCATTTTGTTTGTAGACTTCTTCTTCACTATACCTCTCTTGTAAGGTGAGCCTGGTGATGCTTTACCAAATGTTATGACCTTAGACTTAGCTCAAGTTGCAACTTAGGCAAAGACTTGAGAAAGGGATGGGAGTATGCATAAGAATACAGTATAGTATCTACACTATATATATGAAGAGCCCATAAGGAATATGTCTATAATATATAATGTAAACAAGTCATAAAACATGAGGTTGAGGCAAGTATTGTGGTAACTACTAGACCAATGTCCAATAGCAGCACTATAAGTAAATCTCAAAGGTAAATATCTAGTAGGGAACATGAGTTGTGTAATTTACAAGAGAACTTGACAGAAAACCACAATAGTATTTTACTGACTATTTATATAAACTATCCATGGTCTGTGCTACAACTATGCATCTGCTATGCATCCTATTCTAATGTCTATGCCCTATCCTCATGTCCATTACTAATCTACCTCATATTCTATTACTCATCTACCATATGTTTATTTCAAGGCCAGCATGCCATTTACATGTGCCTTGATGTTATACCCTAAACCCTACTCTTCATCTCCATTATCCATGCATGCATTATGTGTACACCATGAGGAAACCATGCTGTTAACATGTTCCTTGATATCACTCCATCCCTAGACTCTTCTCGATTCTTTTAGACTATAAATCCTTCTAAACTGCTCTAAGCCCTATGACATAATGTCATATGACTTCCAAGTCATGTACCTTTTCTCTCTTATCATAGACTAATAATATAACTATCTATAAATATCTCACTAAAGTCTATCTACACTTTTTTGTCTTATAACAGCAAGAACATCACACCTACTACATGAGGTACTAACTGAGATACTTTTGGTATAGCTGATCATATTGTCATTGCTCTTGACTTTAATTCATATTGTATCCAGGAGGCATTAATTGTAACAATAAGTGGTGAGAGCAAGAGTTGATTTCACACAGATTTCCTAAAAAAGTAGTTAGTAGAACTAGTTATGTTAAGATCACGAAAGGTGCACTTGGTTTACTTTATTTTTTGATTTATTTTCTATTTTTTCTATTTTTAGAACAACTAGGGTTAGGGTTGATCAGTCATGCAGTCACATCAGTCATAACTTGATAGCGTAGTCACAAGACAGATCACAAGACTTGGGAGAATTTAGTAGAAGATTCGAGAACAGATAATGTCATACAACATGGACAACATATGGTAGTTTAGGGTAAGATGTACAGTAGTTAGCACGGACCATCTGTAGGACTATATAAGGTAGACTAGTCTGTAGGAGAGTTCTCTATTGAGTTTTCTTGTGTTTCTCTGATATAAGAGTTGTTCTTTTGTCTAACTCTAAAGACTTAAGTTCATAACAAGTTAGTAGAATCAGTATATCTGAGAAGAGTAGTGACAAAGTTGGCCATTGCTATCAGTGAAGATAATCAGCATGAATTAGGGAGCAAATACAGTCAGCTGAGATGCAAATGTTCAACCTAACTAGTGATGAGCTATTAGTATATATAAAATGTAAAAAAATCCTATAGACATAGAGCAATTCAAAATTAGCTTAATTTATAACAGGTCTAGGGACAACAAGATTTTAGCTTACTAGTAGAGTTGGTCAGGCCCTTCTCATTGATAGGAAACAGTCTAAAAAAGTGCTAACTAGAGATTCAGATAACTAGAGTCTATAATCTGTTGGAAGGAACAGAATGGATAGTAGTATAGTATAGTGTGGATAACTGACAACCACTTATTTATAGTAAGTATTGTGATAGAAAGCATAGGGAGTACACATGACAATAGAGAACAAGTAGTAGTGGTAACAATTAATATTCATAGAGAACAAGAACATTCTACCAACATTCTGTGAGATCTTTTATAACAGCCAAGAGAAATGTTTCCCAATTCTAATATGACACATGATATATATAAAAATACTTGTTAGGAATTACTTATCAAAATATATAATAATTTTCTGATAATCTTCTGCCTAGGATAGTAAGGATAAATGGAGTTGATTACCTATATAACTTATTTGATAAAATTGTTGAAATAAATGGAATTTCATACAATATTTGGTGGGAAGGCTAATATTTGTATATCTTATAGGAGAAGGGGGAGTAGAGCAAATTTGCTTTCTCTTAGTATAGCATATTGTAAAGTCTTGTTCAATTTCCAAAAACCTTGGAGATATCACTAAATTACCAGCTAACATCTAAAGAAGTAGCTTGAGTCCTGCTTTGAGGAGCTAAAATTACCTAAAGACAGAAATATCCATGAAGTTGTGGACCTCTCTAAGGTATGGAAAGCAATTAAGAATTACTGGGTATTTAACATTAAGTCTGATAGTCATTACAGATCTTAACTTGTTTCAAAAGTATTTTCTCAGGTCAAAAGAATTGACTTTGACAAATTATTCTCTTTAGTTGTCTACTATAAGACAGTACATTTGGACTGTTACTGTTCTTAAAGATTAGAATATCCATAGTGTTGATATAAAAACTACCTATCTATATAGTAATCTAGATGAGAAAATCTACACAAAGCAACCTGAAGGTTTCAGGCTACTTTGCAAAGAAAAGAAAGTCTGGTGACTTCATAAAGCATTGTATGGCCTTAAGCAAGCTAGCTTATCTTGGTAGCAGACAACAACAAAGTTAATGTTAGCTCTAGAATTTAAGCAATATAAATCTGATGCTAGTATGTATTACTTTATTGATAAAGAGACTAGAGAGCTTTTTATAGCAATCATCTATGTTGATGTCTGATTTATGAGTTCAAAAGATTTCCCACTTCTCTTAGAGTTAAAACAAAAATTCATGACAAAAAGGGAATTTTATTGACAGAAGTCCAGCAGAAAAGAGGTTATGCTAGGGTATAACAAGAACTATACAACACTAGCCCTTAACTGCATACTAAAGAATTTAAAGAGAACAATATCAGCTTCACAAATTAAGAGAAGAGGTAGAAACAATAATATAAAAGAAGAATAGAATATATAAAACTCTTAAAATGGCTCTTATGAATGCAAAAGAATATAGTTATGAAGAATATTAAAAGGAATATATGAATAACATCTGCTTATGAATACTTTCCCTTGCTAACACACTTCTCAATAGTGAATCTTATACTGTGCAACAAGCTTCTTTGAAAAATCAAGTGAATAGATTACAAAGCTTCTTAAGAGCCTCTAATAACACTATTTATCCTAGATAATGCAATCTAAAGACATATCTTAAGTTAAATCTTATAACTGAAGATGCCAACTGATACTTATCTTGCCAGCCTTTTCCAGGCTACTAGAACACTACACATGTAGGGGAAGAACTAAGGCTTTATCTAGAGCTTGGTTATTACAGAAAAATTCCAATAATTGCTGAGACGGAGTGATAGTCATATATAGGTTAAGCCTAGATTGTTTAGAAAAGATGCAGATTAAATAATAATGATTACCTAGCTCTTTTACATACTGTATATTGGTTTATGGAGTGTTTTCTATATCTTTAAAGTTTCCTACTAAACTAGAGGAAGGGTTAGACTAACATATTTCCAGAGCATATATCTAATATTTCTTGGCCTTCTAAATATCTTGACAATCTGAAAAATGTGTGGAACATCTTATCATTACAATCTCTCCTTTCTACCAGTTAAACTTGAGGTTATATATCTTTAGCTAAGTAAAGCTGAGGATAAAGTCCTATTTATCTAGACTAAAAATAGCAAGTAAGGTCTGTTTGGAGTGTAAGTAATACTACAATACTATATTTACAACCTCAGATATTTTTTTATCTTTGTTATAGATACTATTAATTCCAGTAGTGTTGGAGTCAACTAAGACATGTATAGAGACATATTTAGCAGTGTTGGTAGTTTTCAAAGAGATAGAGAGATACAGAAAGATTCAGCAGACATCAAGAACATTAATAGTTGGATATGTAAAGAGTCTTTTCTCCAACTTGGAGAATTTATTAAGAGCCATAGAGTTGCAGATAAACAAACAGATGTATTGGAAAGATTACTATCATCATCAGTATATTCCTTCATTTCAAGTATACTAAAATCATTAAGCTCTGCAGGCTCTAGCTACTATGTTACTTTAAATCTTTCATCAATTTTTCCTATTTCTTAGTAGTTAACTACTGAACATCTATTTTTACTAGACACTTGCAGACTACATAGTTTAGATTCACACAGTGGTAACATTTCTTAATGGAGGTGAAGTGGGATTTCTGAGCTATATCTATATCTATGAGAATACCAGGAGAGAATACTGGCAGTGGTTAGTATAGAGATAGTAATATAGTAAATAGCTGTTGTCTAGAAATAGGAATAACCAAAGAATTCTATGAAATTTGGGAGTTGAAAGTGAATACTGGTATGCTATGCTAGGTTGACTGATTTGCTTATCAGGCATGATTTATCTGTATTACAGTGTCAAACTAAGCTAGAGGTCTATATCTTCTAGTCTTTCCATTAATAGAGTTACAATCTGGTTCTGGATCACATTTCTAAGACTGTGGCAGAGTTTGACAACTATAGTATAAGCATTAGTGTAGCTAGCTTTGGATATCAAGGTTTGGAACTCATTTATATAATTTTCTACTATACATATCTCTTAGTAATATACTATCTCTTTGAGTTTGTTAACAGCCTTTGTAGTAGCATTAACTGGGAAAAAGTGCTCTTAAAAGAACTGTTTGAACTTAAACCAAGTGGTAATAGAAAAGGTACTTGTGGTTGATTTTTCACAAAAGATCTCTTCAGACTATTTTGAAGTGTGGCCACTTCTGAAAAAGAAAAATGCCTAGAAAACCTTATCTAGGTTATAAGTAAACTGATTTGCAAACAACTAGATGTATAAGAAACAAGAGCTAAGGAAGACTTATTCCATCTGTTAATTACCATCAAAGTCTGGAGAAGAGAAAATACAGTATTGAGAATAACAAGAAGTATTTCGATGTATAGGAGTATCTCTCAGAAAAGAAAGTCTTATTGTAGAGAGAGGGAGTATACTTATAGTTGTATGGGTGAGGTTTAATATAGAAGCTTGCAGGTTTTTAAGCTGGATTATAAGATTAGCAAAGATATTATTAGTAGATACTTCTGAGATTTCAAGACATACTGGCACTTGGATACTTCTCTTAAATAGTGTTGGAGGATGCCTAAAAACTTATTAGAGTTCATAGGATAATCACTCAGAGTAGACATTATATAGAAAGCAAGAAAGGAAGAGAGAGGTTGAAACATAAAATAAATAATACAAGACTACTAGACTTACAATGTATTGAGGTCTCAAGGAGAAGGATTTTGTTATGATTGATATCTTATATTTAACAAGTGGTTTACTTATGGACAACAGGTGTTGGGGTTTTTTCAGTATGACTCAATGATCAGCTGCACTATACATTAGCAATATATATAATCAGTCAGTGCCTTATGCAGTAGTTGAGGCTTCATTATGTTTTCCTCACCTTTTCTTCATGTTTTATATATGTATTCCTTATGGTTGTTAGGTATATATAGCTGTAGATACTATCCTGTATCTTTACACTTTACCAATTGACTTAATCCCTACTTCTTACTCAAGTCTTTGCCTAAGTCACAATCTAAGCCAAGCTTAAGATTGTAACAGATTTTGTTCTACTATTAGAGTAACTAGTGGTATCTGTGAGGTTTTTCAGGCTTTCACAACCTTTAGAAAGTCCTAAGTGTATTGATTGATCAACTAAGTATAGATAGCACTCACCTCTACAAAGTTCTAAGAGAACAGAATAAGGACTTCCAGAGATAGCAACTATTCTAAATACTACTGAAATACATTCTAATCTGGCAGAAGAACACTAATGTAACTAAGAAATAATAGTGACTGGATGATCAGAAATCTTTATTAAAGTATTTAGAATAATTGCTAGAAAAGAAAAGAGACTCTCAATAGTGATAGTTAAAGAGAGACAATATTGGAATATTGAGTAGCACTCAGTGAAGATTGACTATGTATTAGATATGGCTCATATCCCATTATCTGAGATTTAATAAGAATATCTCAGAAGTCTAATAAGTAATTTAAGCATTATCCAATAACATCAAAGGTGGGATCAGAATAACCTTCAGCTTTAGCTTATGTACTATATCTTTATAAGTTGCATGGGTTGTATATTTTAGAAAAGTATTCAAGAGAACTTAAAAAGATGAGGCTACTAGAAGATAGTAAGGTATGTTATTGCCAACACTGGAAAATAGTGTTAGTGATAAGGCTATTTACAGTATAAACTGGTAGTTTATATAACAAGTATGTTATCTAAGATAGTTATTTAGAATAGAGACTACTAAGCAAGTTACTCTAGTTTCTAATAATTCTTAGATATTGGGGATGGAAATTTATGAAGTCAGCAAGAGTTCAGCAAAAATATCTAAGATGGAATGGAAACAGGTGATCTACACTAGATGAGATTGGAAAGTGTGAATAAGAGAGAGATATTATTTATAGGTTGAGGTAGATGTGGCTAGAATAGGATATTACTGTGACAGCTCTTGGAAGTCCAAATTAGCAACATGTATTAGCTAGATATATGGAGTAGAAGTTGGAATGACCTTTGGCTTCAGCTTATATGCTATATCTCTACTAGTTGCACTAGTTATATATTTTAGAAAGGGTACTTAGAATGTTTTGATGGACAAGTCTACCAGAAGATGGGAGATATATCATTACTAACACTAGAAGATAATGATAGTTTTAGTCAATTTTCAGAATAAGGCTCTTACAGTATAATTACCAACTTATATACTAAATATACTATCTAGAATAGTTATTTAAGAATGGAGATTGCTAAGCAAATTATTCTAGTTTTAGACAATTTTTAGATGTCTAGGATAGAGATCTATAGAGTTTTCAAGAGTCTAGTGAGGATATCTGAAATAGAATGGAGTATAACTTATACTAGAAGAAGATAGAGAGTATAGATGGAAAATATAGTATTATTTATGGGTTAGGACAGATGTAGCCAGATCAATATATGATACTGTAGAGTACAGTGGTATTAGCTTAAAGAGTACTAAAGAATTCAGTGGAATTAGGAATATGCTAACTATATGGAATATATTATAAAATGAACTACTCACTTATTTGTGATATCTGAACCTTAGATGCACTCTCAGAGATTTAGGAATGATTCAGAAGTTCAATAATAATGACAATAATAATGAAAATTAATGTTGTTAAGTCTAAGATCCAATACTCAGATATATACAAAATATGTTGTGGCAACTACTAGTTACAAAACTAATAGAGGTACGAACAATAAATTTCAAGGATAGATATTATTATGGGAATCACAAGAAAACTTAACAAGAAGTCTCTGCTGAATTGCTATCCTATTTAAATAAAATACAGATGGTCTGTGCTACTAATAATTAATCCTACCTTCAAGTCCATGCATCATCCATGAGTGTACCATGTATACACTATGAGATAGACATGCTATTAACATGCTCCTTAACATCATCCTTCTAGTCTGCTCTTGCCCAGTCTAGGCTTATGACATCATATTATGTGATATGATATATAACTGCAGTCATATGCCTCTTTATTATTCAAAAATAAAAAGAAAAAGAAAATCAAAAGAAAATAAATATTAAATTAAAAAAATAAATAAAAGAAAAAGAAAAATATTAGTCTTCACATGCATTATAACAATATCCCCCTCTTAAGATTCCTATTTCAAAGAAACTTGTCTCTTCCTCTCTTATCTCTTTCTCTTTCTATCTTGTCCAATTTCTCTCTAATTTCTCTAAATACTCATTCTTAAATTTCTTATTATCCCATCCAAACAAAATTCTTGCCATATACTTTCTTAGTAGCTCACTCCTCTTAAACTCTTCTGCTTCTGGATTTAATTCTACCTCTATTGCCTTTTGCTTTTCTTTTTTCTTTTCTACTCGTCTCACTTTTTCTTCTTTTATCTCCTTCTCAAATTCTTTTACTAAGTTCATTGCATTTTTCAAATTTTCTAACCCCTCTCAAGTATCTTCTTTTACTGTATAACCCTTCTATCCCACTAAATACTTTGGTTTTCCTCTCCTCTCTCATCTATCTAAATTCTCCACTTCATATTCTTTTTCCCCTTCTATTTCTATTGGAGGAGGTGGGATCTTCTTTTGTTCCTCTACTTGCTCCTGATACTTCACTATCCTTCTCACTTTAACTACTAGATATACCCTCACTGTTGCTGAAAACTCCAGCTCTACTGCATTTTCTAACATTATTCTTTTGACTACATAAGGTCCAATATAATTTTCTGTTAACTTCCTTGTAAATCTCTTTATCTACTCCATTGGAAAATCCTTTGTACTAATTAACACCTTATCTCCCACTCTATATTCCTCTATCTCTTTCCTATTTCTATCTGCCTGTCTCTTCATCTCCTTCTGTAACTTTACTAATGCTGCTTTTACCTCCTCATATCTATTCTTCATTTCCTTCACATTCTTCTTCTTTTTTCTTATATCAAAGCCCATTCTTAGTTCTCTCCCACAATTGACTTTGAATGGTAATAACTTCATCACTGTATGTACCTTGTTGTTAAATGCAAATTCTGCTGTTGCTAACCATTCTAACCAATTGTTCTATCTATAATCAATATACATTCTCAAACATTGTTCCAGCTCCTGATTTGTCCTCTCCATCTGTCTGTCTGTCTGTGAATGATAAGCTATAGACAACTTTGTTTCTATCCCCAACATTTTATTCAGCTCTCTCATCAACCCTGTCACAAACCACATTCTCTGGCAATCTATGCAACTTCCACACATTATCTCTAAACAACCTTCTGCTATTATCTTTTTTGTTGTTACCACAAAGTGTGACATTTTTGAAAACCTATTGCATACTACCAAAATTGAATTATAGTCTTTGGACACTGGTAACTTTGTAATAAAATCCACTGATATGTGTTGCCATGGTCTCTCTGGTACCTTGTTAGGTCTTAATTTTTCTGCTGGCATCTCTGCTCCATTTTTTATCCTCTGACACTGATCACATCCCTCTACATATTGCTTCATCTCCTTTGTAACCCCTGGCCACCAATAGTTTCTAGTAACTAGTTCTACCATCTTCCACTATCCTCCATGTCCTGCTATCAGCATATCATGATGAAGCCAAATAATCTCCAATCTCAGCTTCTCATCCCTCAGCACATATACCTTCCCTTCCTTCAACACTAAATTGTCCTCTATCTACCATTTCTCATTTCTCAATACTTTAACTCCTGCCTTCCTCATTTCTTCTACCGCTTTTATTACTTCATCATCTCTTGCTTCCAATTTTTTAATTTTCTCTATTATATCTTCCTTAACTCCCTCAATCAACTACTGTTTCTTTTCCATCACTCTAATTTCTAACCACTCTCTTTTTAACATCACCTGGTTTTTATTATTTTTCTCTATTCCTTCTACCCAATCTGCTCTTCTACTCCAACTATCTGCTTGTCCCATACTTTTGCCAGCCACATACTTCAAAGTGAAATCAAATCTTGACAAATACAAGGCTCATCTAGCCTGCCTTCAATTTAACTTCTGAGCTTTCATGAAGTATTCCAAGTTTTTATGATCTATCCATATTTCAAACTAATCCTTGGCTCCTTCTAAAAAGTGTCTCCATATCTCTAAGTATCAAATAATTGCTAACATCTCTTTATCATGAATTTCATAATTTCTCTTAGCTTCATTCAACAATTTTGAAATATAGGTAACTGGCCTCCACTTCTCATCTTCATACTTCATCAACAATACTTCTCCTGTAGCAAAGTCTGACACATCTGCCTCTACTCTCGTTTTTCTATTTAGATCTAGTATTACCAAGATTGGCTCAGTCATAAATCTCTTCTTCAACTCTTTAAATACTTTCTGCTGCTTCTCTCCCCAACTCTACTTTATCTCTTTTCTCATCATCTCATGCAATGGCCTTGTTATCTTTGCAAAATCTTTGACAAACTGTCTATAATAGTTTGCCAACCCCAAAAACTTCTGTACATCCTTTACAATCTTTGGCACCAGCCACTCTACCACTCTTTGCACTTTCTCCTTTTCCATCCTTACTCTATCTTCCTCTATTATTGCTCCTAAGAATCTTACTTCTCTAACCTTTCACATATATTTTTCTGGTTTTGCAAATAAATTGTATTCTTCTAACCTCCTTAATACTTCCTCCACTATTTCATCATATTCTTCTTCCATCTCTGTTGCTATCATCACATCATCAATAAATACTGCTACCTTTTCTTCCACCACTAAATCTCTTAGCAAATTATTCATTGTCACCTGGAACATTGCTGGTGAGTTAGTCAACCCAAAGAATATTACTGTAGGTTCAAATGACCCCTCTGGCATCAAGAATGCTGTCTTCCACTCATCTTCCTCCTTTATTCTTACATTGTTATAACCCCATCTTAAATCCATCTTTGTGAACACCTTTATCTATAGTCTTGCACCATCCTCTTTTTTCCATCCTTCTTTAGCACAAAGAACACTAGTGATGTCTGTGGTACCTTCAATGGCCTAATATACCCCTTCCTCAACTAATTCTTTATGAACTTCTGAACTTCCTCCCTTTCTACTCTTGATAACAGATATATTTTCCCCTTTTTTGGCACAAAACCTTCTCTGAGATCTATGGCATAATCCCAGGTCTTCCTTACCAGCATTCTCTCTAACTCTTTCTTTTCAAACACCTTTAAATACTTATGGAACCATCTTAGAACCATTTTCTCTACTGTTCTCAACTCTATAAAATCTTTCTCCTCATTTCTCTCTTCTTCTTTCTCTTCCACTATTCTTGCTATTACTATTTCTTCTTCTGTCATTGGTCTTCTAAAATCTTCTTTCTTTTCCTCTTTCTCTTTTTGCTTTTGCCATCCTAGCATCATCTGTCTTCCTGTTCTCCATTTCTTTCCACATTTCTCTGGACATCTTGTTATCTGTACCTCTCCTGTTCTTCAATCTATCTCTGAGTTATGGCCTGCTAGCCAGAACATACCTAATATAACTCCTCATTTTTGTCCTCTTGTTACAAACTTCATTCAGCTTGTATCTTCACAACCAGTAGATTGCTTTTCACAAACTAAGTTGTGCTGGAAAGCCAAAATGAGAGCTATCTGCACATATGTGGGATATACAAAAGTGACAACAA
>Ga0157364_1001844_pt1 | contig 18791 bp, 9 predicted proteins | sample AttsexASBM2_FD_111476 | JGI IMG/M metagenome (GOLD analysis project Ga0157364, IMG submission 111476) | Fungus gardens microbial communities from leaf cutter ant in Ribeirão Preto, State of São Paulo, Brazil - Atta sexdens ASBM2 | ecosystem: Host-associated > Fungi > Mycelium > Unclassified ...
ATTATTATTATTATTATTATTATTATTATTATTATTATTATTATTCATTGAGAGATAAGTTTTTGACTGTCACTATCAGCAACATATTTTTCTTTCTCTTTCTACATCTATTTAAAAATTACGAAATGCGTTATCTCGCGATATCATTTACGTATGATTGTGCTGCATGTAAAGTGCTCATATAATGGTGACAGAGATTTAATTCCGTGGGAGTTGTTTCGCGCGTTTTTCTGTAACGTTACCCGAAAACTCCAACTAGAGTTTGAGTTTTCTGGACATTTCGTGCGGCACGTATTCTGCGCGAATTAAATAGGTCACCTGGAGTAAAAAAACTCTTGAACCCGTTCCCTTTTTACGTACCCTCTTTTCTTTCTCTCCTCTATGCGCTCTCGGCAAACATTGTTACCTATTACGGGAGTTAGCATCACCGGTACGTTTCTGCTACCGTAATAAATTAATTCCGTGGAGGCGTGAGCACGGTCCGTTCCGGAGTGAAAAAAAAAATCTTTGGACTGTTGAGACCAGGCCACGTTGAGAGTAATCGTGGCTGAGGACGTTAAAAATGAGTAAAAGAACGTGTCAGATTCGTCTTTTAGTCGACATTTCTGCGCTAATGTCATCGCTTTGCATAAATCGACGCGATATTTTGTTTAAAAGTAATAACGTGTAAAATAGAGAAATCTATTTATCTATTATATGATATATCATAATAAGTAAATAACGGATATCATCGTTTCAATATTTGAAGTTTTGATTGATCAATTCGAAAATAAAATATTAATAAAAATATTAGCAATTTTCATAATACATATATTATTATTCTTATTATACAAATATACACAATGCATGTGAATTTAAAGAAAATGTAGAAAAAAAAATAAATGTTAGGATTAATTATGCAATATATACGACACATTTATTATAACATAATATCTTCTCGATAAAGCTTGTTCCTCAAAAAGTCTATCATCACAATGTGTCAACGTAATATTAATGTAAAATAATAAAGTTACGTCATAAATTACGTTAATGGCCGGCGATAGCCGCTAATTATATTGTAACTTAGTAGCGTAATGGACGGGCTAGCCAGATTACGGAGTCTGGTAGGTAGGTAAGTTGCCTCATATGGGTAGACGCGGGTCAGACATAATCTCGTACAAGCGCTTTAAAAAGCAGATAAACGTGGGAGCGTTTCATTCTTCTTGCATTCTATCTCTACTTCCTTGCTCGCCTTGGCTCACTGCCGTTATTAATCGTAGGGACGGGGATTACCGCTGGCTGTGCTAATACCAGCAACCAGAAACGACGCTGCTGATGAAGGCGGAAATGGAACGATCGCGGCCGAGACATTCTCGTAGCTAGGACGTCTACTACGCCTCGTCGGCACAGCTCTCGAAAGGGTAATCCACTGTCGAAAATACGATCTCGTGCGCCTAGCACGTTATTCCACGTCCGCGGAAATCGTGTTCCTGGGGGTTGTAACTAACGACTGTTCCATGGGCGCAACGAGCGATTCTGTCGCTGGACGGTTTTGTACGCGTTAGTATCCAAGCACAAATTAAATCATCCAAATTAAGCCACATAAGAGCGTCATTAAGACATCAAATACATACAGTATGCTCTTATAGCTGCCGGAAATGTGTTATGCTTATCATTCTCGTTCTTTGCGCGTTCTAAAATTTAATGTCGATGAAAAGAAATAAACAATCTTATTAAGAAACAAATTCCGAGCAGTTGATAAAGTTGCAGTAATAATCGAAACAATTATCGCTTTTATACTCGAATAATCGTAACTGTTACTTAAACAATGACTTTATACGATTTTGTAGTCATTCCAACAACTTAATACATTTAATTGAAAATTTTGAACAGTATTTAAAGGGAATAACACTGAGAGCATTTAGTGATTTCTCGCTTGGTTTCGAATCGCAATCAACGAACTTCCGTAAATCAAAGCGGCGTTTAAATGAAACGACATTCCTAAAAAGAGATGACTTTATTTAATATCTTATTTTTCAAATCGTCTGTTACTGCGATAAATTGAATACAACGACAGAATTGCTTCGTAGCAAGGATAATCCTGAAAAATATGCCGATGGGCTATTCCGAAAAAGGGCGGATCGGATAAATCCACATGCTTTTAGTCTCGGCATTTGGATCTCGTCGAGCTCTTCGCGAATAATTCACCTTGATGCGCGGAAAGAGCTGCCGCAATCAAGGCAATAATGCGGTCGTGTTGCAAAAATGCTGCTGAAAGACCGTGACGATTCACGCTACAGAAAACATCGTTACGTTGATTGTAATTGCATTCCGTTACAACCAAATGAATTGAGCGTCGATTTGCTGCGGCAAAAATTGGTGATACGAAATCATTTTCATGATTCCATGCGGGTCAGCTTCAAAGAGATAATAAGATAGGATTGGCTTTGATAGCTTCGCTATCATTGCTAATTGCAGTAACATTCATTATTATACTAGTTGATATGTTTCTACTGTCTTTCGTTAGTCTTTTTAGACACTTCAAAAAAAATAACGGTGCAGAAAAAAAAGGAATTCAGAAAATACGAAATCTGATTAGTTACACACATATTATAATTTAATGCATCGCGATAAATAAATTGTCTTTTCCGGATAACATGAAGTGATGATATGTAAAAAAATATTTTGTTTTGACATTATTATTAAAAATGGACTTAAATATAAAAATGTATTTAAAACATAAACACACAATAAATGTTATTTTACTACTTTTCTAATACTAAGTTGTGGCAATTGCATCGCTACAACTAAATACACAAGACAAGGAGTCCGAACAAAACATACAGTTAATGTGAGAAAGTAAATATGAATAAAGAGCTGCAAGTAAAACTTCCAAATTATATTTCTGAATTCATAAAATTCATAAAACGAATAAGCACATTGAGATACTTTCACTAAATAGCGTATACGCCGAGTTCTATCATAGACATCGAAAAGTAAATCTATTAGGTTGCTTTTATTATTTGATGTGTGAACATTATTTTTACAAGATTTAAATAATTCAAGAATAAAATCAAACGTTACGACAAAAAAAATAATGACAAAGAACAAAGACTTTAATACGGACATTCGACGCGATCAGACGCGTAAATTCACTCAATAAATTGAGCATATTGGAAAGATTAAAAATTTTCATTTTTTCTTCGCGACTTCACTATTCTATCATAATAAGATATACTCAACTTTAAACTCTCTAATAACAGCCTATTAAAAAGTTGCAACTTGTCAGCGATTGCTTATTTTTAATAACTCGCGAATATAAAACTCAGTATTAAATCAACAAATTTGTCGATTTTCCATCATCTACTTGATTTTCATAAATATCAAACTCTTTCCGATACTGCAATGTTAGCACGACTGAAGTATAACGCGCAAAGTGGAACGAAGTCTCGCAATCGTACTCTAACATGACGAGTACCCGCAGTGTCCGGCGTTCTAAAAGCAAATGCATATAACGCGCAGTAAAAACAGACCGAGTGTAATTGGGGGACCAGGACTCGAGTATCAAAAGCGCATGGGATGGTAAAATGCACGATAAAACGTACAAGATGGAAATGGCAAAGTGCAGATATCATGAGATAAAAATACGATACGGCGCATAACGCGGGACGCGAGAAACGCATATCCGACATGTAGTAGCGTATCGATTCGTTGGCACAAAAGTGAGTGTGAATGTGAAAATACTCCGCCCATCTTTATCGTTATTGCCGACCTTAAATAAGTGCAATTCTACGATCTTTTATTCCCCCGTTTTTTATTTCGACGCGTATCGCGAGTACTTAAGTGTAAGTTATCTCGATTCCGGTTATCTTTCGACAAAGGACTTTTCTTTCTCAGGAAGGGTGGACAAAGGCATTTATAATGCACACGCAGATATGTAGACCGTGCATATCTCAGTGGATAATTCACAAACTTCCGAAATGCTCGCTGTGTACTTTTACATCTCCGGAATTGCCGGAGCCTTCTCTTATCTTACAAAATCCTTCGACGCAAGCGCAGCGCGTGTCGTAAAGTTACACCAACGTCGTATGATTCGACATAAAGCATTTCCGTCGAAATTATATGTCTGCCGTGAGAAGCTTCATTTTTAACGCTTTAACTCCGTTGCATCATAAACGACGTTGCTAAAAGAGCTTTAACTGTGAAACAGCGAGTGCCATATAGTACATTGTACATTATATTGTCACGTATGAATAAGTACTTAGTAACGGTGACAAAATATCCCAACTCTTTAACAGCTCCGAAAACATTTGGTAAGATAAAGAAAGTTAAACTCTAAATAAGTTAAGTCTCTATGAATAGGACACTAGAAGCTGAATTAAATGTATTTTTAATTAAACACATTACAGTATGAAAGTGCATTATTTCATATGTATTATTTTACTTACCGCAGGTAACATTATCATTCTTTATTTTCGCTACAACCGCAAAGATAAAGAATCATCCAGACTTCTCTCTGTCTCTCTTTCTCATTCTCCCTCTTTCCCTAAGAATGCAAGTGAAACAATATGAATTCCGCAAGCTGCTGTAGAAGCCACTTAGCGATTTATTTTTTTCCAAGGATGCGCGCGTTGCGAGCGCAAGGGGAGGTGAATCGGTTTTATGTACAATATTTTTCAACCCTAAACTGCATTGCGAAACAACGTAACAGAGCAGAGTCAGACTTTTCGCACGAGTTTGATCGTATCACCCGCCGCGGACAAAGACACATAGGCATCAGGTTTCAAACGATCGCACGAGGCCAGAAGGTTTTCACCCTTACAGACAAAAAGGTTAAAAGCATATTCCTGTCGTCCTTGGCTTTACGTGGTCACCGATGGTTTTCCTCGCTTATATTTTTATGGCCCGGAGTTACGAGCGGCACCCCCGCGGCATCTATTCTCTCCTCTGTCGACCTTTGGCCTCTACATGAACGAGCGCGGATGTAACACTCGCACGAGTCTCTCTTTATATACGCACCACCGCGCCAAGGCCGTATACGAAGCGGTGATAAACTTGTCGGTTTATGTGAGAACAGTTCTAAAGTTGAAAGAAGCTGCGTCTTGTAACCAGCGATGTAGTCGTCGCGCGACTTTCACGGATGACCGAGCTTACGAGGAACCTGACCGCATTTACAAGTATGAATCTATCTTAGCTAAGTCGGTGATGGCACATCAAAGTTCTTTTCTTATTCTAAAACTTCTCTCTTTTAATAAAAACAATTACTATATCGAGCTGCATTATTTTTTTGCATAAATGAAACAAAAAAATCTTTATCAGGATTTTTCTCTCTATAATTAGTTCAATATAATTATAACTTAATAACCTATAACATTTTGATAGAAAAAAAGAGAAAGAGAAAAAGAGACAGTACGATGTCTGTGTGTATGCGTGTATCTGTATATTTATATATTATTTTGTATTGTATTAGATTTTTCAAATAATATAATGTTATTACAATTGTATGCTTTTATTATCATATATATTTACTTTGCATTTTCTCCAAATAAAAAAAAATCTATACGTTTTCTTCCGTGTGACAGCTTCTAGAAAACAATATTTACATATACATTGCTCTGGCCTTTACCTCAATTGTGTGTCCACTTCACTGGAGCGGAACTAATTCAGAGGATGAGAAGGTTGATCGGGATAAAATTATTATGGTCGTTGCAAAGTCTATGACTATAATACGCGAAGGAAGGTCGCGGTTATGAAAGCTACAATGTATTTTTGTACAACCCTGTCTGTTCCCCCGTTAAAACATATACTTGGCCGTAACTAAGGACAGGGTTATATCTCCACCTATGGGTATGACGGTCATAGTCGTGCCAGTAAATGGCACCCTCAGTTACGTAGAACTGCCTCTGTCCAAGCCGCAACAGCTGGCCGGAGTCCGCAGGATAAACCTTTCAAGATTCTTACAACTTACCCATTTTCTCCGCACACTACGGTTTCTTCCCTTTATTACTGTTTCACGGTTTATGCGGCCCCACTACCGAAAACGCCTCACTAAACTCAAGCACGAACCTTTCATCTTCTTTCGTAATAAAAAGAGATCGACGAGAGATCTTAGTAAGGTACGTCACGATTGTTGTAGAGAAAAGAGAATTTTTTCTCGTTATATATAGAATTTCATTTTGTCACGCACGTCCGAGAAAATCATTTTCATACAAAATAAATCAGTTGATACACATTTAATATTAGTTTAATATTAATCGATTTTATATCAATCGATGTATACGAAATAGATCAGTCGAAATATTTAAGCATCTAAGATCCATTTTGACTGAAAATAAGATTTCTTTTTCTCAATTAGATCGATATACTTTTACAATCTATATACTCCAATACAATCTACAGATAGTCATTATTAGAAGACGATTTGTTAATATTTTACTTTCGGCACATTTCGTATTAATGAGCGGAGAGCCTGGTTTTAGGATAGGAAGTGCCACGTAGGAGTTTTCCACAGAGAAATCCCGAAGTGAGCACTCAGCAGGGCGATTCTCAAAAATCATTTTCCACTGTCCATGTAATATCGTCTCGGCTCTTGCAATAAAGAAGCGCGGATTTACAATAAAAGGTAGTACCTTTCGCAATAAAGGAGATTGGATCTGCAATAAAAAAGGATTCAGCGCTCTGCTTCATAATGAAAAGCTCAAAGCGAATTTTCTCCGGTGGAGGCTACAATCGACGGAAAACATTTCCACGCCTCCGTCTCGGCGTCGGCGTCTCGCCTCTCTACGCTACAGGGAAACTCGTATCCCGGAACAAGTAAGGAAGCCTGGCAGCCCGGAGTGATCTTGCTTGGGCAAACTTTCGTCTCCGCCTCACGATGCTCTTAATAAGCCCCATATTGTTCTCCCTTAAATTTTAATAATGCGTCGCGTAATGCACGACGCGTACACCGTACATACGCCGCAGCTTAGCTGCAATCTGAAAATATTTGTTGCAACGCAAAGAGTCCCTCCGGGGCGTCTCTCTGTTTATGAAGTTTTATGTCGACTAGCGGTCGGATAGTGGAATAACTGTGAGAGAGAGAGAGAGAGAGAGAGAGAGAGAGAGAGAGAGAGAGGTCAAATAAAAACGAAAAGAGAAAAAATAGAAGAAACGAAGGAAACAAAAAGAAAAAAAGAAAACAAGGTTGAGAGCGTTAGGCGACAGGACTGCAGACGGCGAAAGAAAAGCGAAGGAACCGAAGCGGATGACAAAGAATGCGAGGACGCAACGTAGGAGGCTTTCAGCATCGTACACGAAGAACTGTTGCCTCGGCCCGACATATACTCGGCGTGTTTCCTCGCGAGGATTCAATCGAACTGACTTTCATCTAGACCTCATTGCAACGCTGGATCGTCGAATAGCAGGATATTGATCCCAACCGCGAAATTAAAGTGGACATCTATCCGCAATCAACGTGATATTAGCATTTCGCATACGTTTCTCGAATTGTCATCATGACAGGATGAAGAGTGGCATAAAATTTTGAGCGATTATTTGAGCGAAAGGTGCACGAGTAGAATAAATGTAAAAAATGAATAAAAAGAAACAAAATTAACCTGGAAAAAGAAGAAAATTTTCGATAGAATTTTATGAAATTATCTCAATACGTATAATATTATCGTGATATTTTGTTATAAAATTAACAAAGAAATTCCTACGCTATTATATTTATAAATTATTTCATTTACAAAATACCTAATTATATTGTAATTATATTGTTTTTTATGAATGAGTATAATGTTTTTCGCAAACGAGATCAGATTTTTAAAATAATTCTTCAAGAATTTGTTCAGTCACACCGGAAAGCGGACAAAAGAATTCTTCCGACCGGTCCCGATGTTCCAATCAAAAGTTTCTTCTTTCCGGCAGTTGCACGCGAAAAGTCCATCACGATGCCAAAATTGAAACGTGACGATATCGACCGTCGCGCGTACGAATGTGAGCGAGTTTTTGTTGATTTTACTTTGTGGATTCAACGCGTCAAAATTGAAACGACAATGGCAAGTAAAGAAAACGTCACACATTCTTATAAAAAATTAAATTATTCTCCATAAACTTATTTTCAGTTATTGTTAGAAAATTCGTATATTGTTAGAAAATTCAACTGCATACATTATTAAAATACTTTACAACACTTTACAACAGATAAACAAATAAAAGAATGATTGAGATTATTATTGAATTATTCACCTTTTTATTATATTATGAAAATAATGATATTATTTTCGTTGTACTTATTTAAAATTTAAATTCTATATGTTATAAGTTTTACGCAAAAATAAATAATTATAAGTTATCAATATAAAAAGTTACAAAACTGACTGTTACAAATAATTACTTTAATTTATGATTATAATAAACAATAAATAATTTTGAAATTTTGCTCACAAACATAATAAATCGACATTCAAGAAAAAAATAAAGCTAAAAAAGATAAAACGCAAGTAGAGAAAATTGGAACCAATCTTCCGGCTTCGTTTAAAATTAAAGTATTAAATAGAAAAGCGCTGGATAATGACTGACGTGAAAAATGGAGACCGAAAGTCGATACACAAAGCATCGGGAAAATGTCATAATGTATACGAAGTAGTTCAAAGTTGCTATAGTACTCTATTAACTTTTAAACATGTATAGAGAGAAATAATTGAATAAAAACGACGAGTATAATGATATAACACTCAAATTAAGGTGATATATCTTTGAATAAAAGCTTTCTTCTCTTCCTTTAATTAAAAAGATCAAGAGAAAATCATTCATTTTATACATGTATTTAAAAGGTAGAAAGGACTGAATTATTCTGCATGACCGATACTCAAAACGTTGAGTTGAAGTTGAAACGTTAAGCTATGCCCGTTCGCGTGAAGTGAAAGGGAAGGGACATTGAGACTGATAAGTGGATGGATAGAATAAGATTAAGGAGCGCTTCGAAGGGTTAGCAGAAGTATAGGGTGCAATGAAATGTGAATATGGTTCGATGAAGGTCGACCAGTGGAATTTCCGTGAGAGTTTGTTACTTTACTGATAACCAACGACCTAGACTAAAACTTACACTTGAACGTGTGGGCGGGGAGGATCGTCAGGGCGTGGAAGTGAGACGGAGAACACGTCGCATTGCGGCTACCGGCCGGACAATGCCATACTGGCCAGGGTAACTGTTCTACGGAATTGGTACTGTGGTCTCCTAGAAGCTTCTGCGTGAGTTCCACAAACTCTGCCGAGGCCGTATACGCGTCAAATAGTTCTCGTTTTAATGATCACGCCGCTAACTCGATAGCGGAAGGGAAGCACTTCTCTCTCTCTCTCTCTCTCTCTCTCTCTCTTCCCCCCCTTCTCTCTCTCTCTCTCTCTCTCTGCTCGCACTGTACTTTATCCGTGCGGTTGACCATTTGAAACGACAATAACAACCAATAATAAAAATGCAATGAGTGCAATGTTCGCTTGAATTTTTCAATTTCCATATGATACATGTTAATTTGCGCTGACTGAGTTCAACAAAATTTCGATAGTAAATTTGTGATTGAAATCTTAAATTATAATCTTATATCAATACATGTATACAAAAATCAAGAGCCTACATAATTTCTAATATTACGTTATGTTACGTAATAAATACATACAGCACTCTTGCAAAAGAATGACACAAGTCAAAAATATAAAATTATTTAAGAGAGGAAAAAATTGCATACTTAAAAATTTTTTAATTAAAAAATTTTAATTACAATATTTTAATTAATTACAGCAGTAGTTACACATAAATAACTAGAGATTTTAATCACAAATGCTTTTTTCATGCTTTCAAGTTTCAAGTCTGAAAGTAATGTACATATTAATTTTGTGTAGTGTTATGTAAACCCTCAAAAACTATCTTTATTTTCATTATGCCATTTTTCAATTCTCTTTTATCTTCAACTTGAATTCAACTTGTACTATTTTTCTTCATCAAAAGTCGATATACTTATTTAAAATACAATCCGTATATATAAATAATATAGAATTGGAAAAACTTCGATTTTTCTTGCAAGTTAATAAAGATCAATACATTGATTAAATAATAGGATAACAAACTTTATACTGTTATCTAAACTCACAATGTTAAATTATATTCAATTTGAGTTATTTTTAATCATTGCTATAGATCGCCACCTCTACTCATATATCGTTAATTTAAAACTAAAATAGATTAAACAATTTAACTCAAGAAAATGTATTAAATTTGACTCAAATTTACCATAGTTTATTACTAAATATACACGTTAATACGTGGACATGATTTATTTTAAAATTAACCACAAAAGTTGATTGATTTTGATATACAGAAGTTAAAAATAACAAAATGTTTTTTTTTATTTAAGGGATTGGCTACCATTGCTTCTTCTATATCTAAAACAGTGTAAATATCGATATATGCTAGTAGCACGTCATCATGAATTTTCAGATAGTCTTAACGACTTCGAGTCAGTCGCTAAACGCGGAAAAATGGCAAGTATCACCGCGCACGGCAGGTACATGAATAACCTCGTGACAACGATAGGGCGAGGTAGATTTCGAAAAAAGGCTGAAATCGCGGTGTAAAATGCGTCTCTAAAAGATGGCACTTTTTATCATCGTAATGCTTCTCCTTTTTCGAGTAACGAGGTGAGTAAAGGCCGAGTAGGAGTTCGTCCAAGGTAGATGGAAAAGCGCGGGCCGACAACTTTAACATTCTCTTTCTTTCACGCACGTTTCGTGCGCTTGTATTATGCAGGTGCACTGAAGGAAACAGTCTTCGTCATCCGTCTCGACCTTTTCCCTCGCAGACAGCTAGTACTGCAAGGATATACGCGTGACCACCAAGAAGATGAGGATTTAACGGTCTTCCTCGCGCCCTCACTCGCTTTCTTGAAAAATCGTAGACCCATGACGGGCATGCACGCGAGTACGATGCGTTGCGGAAGGATATATACCGCTTGTACGAGCTGCGCTCCCGGACTTACACTGTCTCTCTCTTTCCCTCTTCTCTCCCGTCTACCTGTAAAATTTATCCGACGAGGTGGCACAACGGCGTGGTTTTGTCCAGGAGGAATTTCGAATTATGACATCGGGCGAGCATTGTTCTCGACACGGTGAACGTGCGGACGCACCAAGAGATTGTGCGACGTCAACCGGATTGTTTTATCTCCAGCTCGTCTTCTGAACGGCGCGGTTATTTGAAGGAAAAAAAAAATAAAATAAAAAAGAGAGTATTTTCACTCCCCGATGCAATCTGTCTGGGATCACATGGGATGAGTTTCCGAGTACGAAAACGCGAAACGCGATCTCCGAGAGTGACGAGCATTCTCTCGTTCAAATCGTCGGATCCGCCCATATATACTCGATTCCACTCGTGCGCGAACATTCAATATATCTCGTTCAGTACTCGGTCTGGTCATTCGACACGTTTTGACTCGATATTTCCGACGCTTGATCTTAACCAACGAGTATCGAATTACAAGGTAGCCAATTAATGACACATCGTGTTTTCGCGAGCACACCGGTGCGCTACCACGTAGCGCTTAACTTTTGCGCGCGCGCGCGACTAATTTGCTTACCGCACTATTGCATATTCACGCGTTCCAACGTACCCTCGTGGAGAAGCGACGCGACAGGAACTTTTGAATTATGCCCCAGGCACGGAGAATGCCCGTTTAATTAATGAACGAAGGCGGGATGAGCGTGTCGACGAGTTCGGGCTGGTCGACGATGAAACGACTACTCGAGTAACGTTGTCGAATCAGAGGTGCAACGTGTCCATAAAAATAAAAAAAAGAAAGAAAAGGAAAGAAAGAAGAAAGAAAGAAAAGGTAAGAGAGAGAGAGAGAGAGAGACGCGTCGTTACCCTCGAGAGAATACCAAGGGGTTGCATCGTTGCGAGGGATAAACAACCTCAGGTAAATACCGTTCCATTCGTAGCATTACACCTCTTGCTACGCTGCTACCACTTCAACTCCTTTGTCTTCTGCCAACACCTTCAACTACTGTGGATTATCACCGAATTTCGCACATTGTTATAAACGAAAGTACAGAAATTTGTTTCATATAATAATCTATCTTCTTTGTGCTACCTCATTAATGTCAATAAAAAATTAGATCTTTTTAAAACAAAATCAAACTCTATTTGGAAAACGATGATAAAACCATTATGTAATTTTTTTTTTTTTAATTTAATTACGTAACTAAAGTATAGAGAATTTAATTGCACTATGAAATTATTATTCAATAATTTAATCGAGGTCAAAAAGAACGTGATGAAGTATTAATCTCAAAATACATGTGGCCTATTAAATCATACAAAATAATATTCCCATTTGATGCGGTGAATATTTGCAAAGTGAACGTGCTTTATATCACATATATGTTGCATTATTCAGAGACTTGTAGAACTAATGGAAAATATAATGGATTATATGCTATATCATTTAATAATAACAATACTAATGGTCGACTGATTTTTGCAAAAATAAGCATGTTGGAAGAGCCGGCAGAGTGTCATAAAACAAATAATGATCTTGTCAATAATATGTATCTAAATTACAATTAAACTATTCGATGTTCGCGAGAAAGATAATTTTAAATCCGCATCTGGAGTCGTGTGCGAACATTATGGTGCACTGAGCGAATAAAAAAGCGTTATAAAATCTGAGTTGCGGGAAGAACTCGCGATCACGAAAGCTCTTTGTATCCTCGAGTGGCACACATGGACGGAAGCGACCGCGCTTCCAGCAGGAAGCTCACTTGCTTATTTAGTCGCTAGGTGAAACATAGTTTCAGCGTCCTCGTAGTCGGGAACATCCACCTGCTCCCACCTCCCAAGATTTACCGTCCACCTTGGTCAGGCGGAGAAACTACTTTCCTGATGTAATATTGCACCGCCACGAGCGCATATTCCCGTCCCGCTATACTGGCCCTGAACATGCTTTGAATAACAAAGTAATATACAAGTTCCGTTTGCTCTTCGTCGCTGAGGTAACGCGCTCAAACTTTAGCAATTACCACCACTTCATTAGTCGTTTTCCCTTCTCGTTTTCTCCATCGTCGCACATATATTTATCTGACTGACGCAGATTCCGAAATTGATCTTTTGATCAATCGATATAGCGAGCTAGGCCATCGTCTCGAAATACATCCGGATGATACACGAGCGAGACATCGTTCAGAATTGAATTCGTACGAATATAGTACATAGGGATGATAGTTTGTCGGCCTCATAAATCAACCAAGAGAAAACTCGCGATGATCTTTCGCCCGGCTTTACAGGAACATGATTCGTCACTCTCGAGTAGACGACTTAACTTTTCCCATAGAAGTTCGATCGACCCTACTTAACGTGTTCAGTGATTCAATTCTTGGCGTATAATACACGCACGCTTCTCGTCTCCATCGTTCCGCCTCATTTTGTCGACTCATAACGTCCTACGTGAAAATCGGGATCATTCGTAGTTATCTTCAATATTAAAGAAGAATGAAAATCAAAAATATTTATACTGTTACATTTTATTAAATAATTTTTGCAATTTTTATTTTTATAACAGATATAATATGTGAAACAATATTATGTTAATTGCGGCACGACAGTATTCAGAAATTTGATATCATATAATTGATATAAAATTAATTGATATATTAATTTTCAAAAATAATAATGACAGAATAATTATAATTATATTTCATATTTCTACAGAATAAGAATGCAAAAACACTGAAAAAAACTATTTTAATTTTTCCATTTAAAATGAAAAAGATTAAGAGCGCACAAACATTTCCAAGTAATGGAAAAAAAAACATTCTCCATACAAAAATATTTAGTAACTTAAATTGCGACCAACTAGTGTGTTTGAAACATTCATGTTCAGGTGACACTTCTAATTAAAGCACAGATTAATACTGGCCAACGCTGAAATTAAAATTACGTGAATAAATGATGTCCTTCCAGTATGAGAACGTAAAGCTATCGTTATCCGACCAAATAACGTTCGCGCAGAAATATATAACAAACCGAAACACGTCCGATAATACCCCCGACAACAACAACGGCGCGCAATTCAATGACGAACGCTGCAAATCGAGAAAAAAGAAATATTATCGAATGCGGAAATTAGAGCGTCGATGGCGTTTACGCGGAAAATAAATGATTCGCAGAGCACGCGCGAACGAGCCACCATTCCATTCCTAGATTAAAAACGCAGCAAATGCTTTATTATCCTCATGGATCGACGAGAAACCGAGAAAAGAGAAAGCGAATACCTTTAATGATTTCGCGAACTACAGATGGATCTTTATGGCGATAGCGAGGATTGAATAATAACCAGATGAATGAAAGAAAATACCTATCGATAAATCGGTAGATATATGTATATCGGCACTTGACTAACGGGTTAATTTTCACTCTAGACCTCTCGTAGGCCCAGTAATATTTTCACCTTTTTCTTTTCACCCTGCTCTCTTGTCTCCGCGTATTCACTGTTCTTTATTTCTTTACCATCTCCACGAAGCTCTGCTTTCGCTTCGCCAGTGAAGAATCGCCATTGCCTTCACATTCCGAGTCGTCGCACGTTCGGAATTAGCTGTTCGACTTGAGTGCACATTGGATCCATGGTCCGTAGGGCGAAGCAAAACGCCGGGGTGTCCGCGATCGAAACTCGGTTCTTTGAGTAGTCGGTATGTTCGACTCGAGCGCTCGCTCTTAGATAAAGCGGCGAATCTTAAATGCGACGCACGACGCGCGAAACTGGTGCTGGCGATAATTCGATCAAGTAAATTAGATTCTTCCGATCGGTCCGTGGAGAGTCGCTCGCTCGCTATCTGTCACCCGACGTGACGCTTGACGTACTCTCGAAAAATAAATTTACGACGACGTACGTGTCAGAAACGTAATGCACGATAGGAGTACAAAACTACATCTTCCTATTCACTCATCGCGCTTTTAAATTATTACGTGACTATTACGTGATTAGTATTACATTTTAAGTAGAAAATATCATATCACAACGCAAATGCTTTTACAGAATTACTGGTGTAAAACCGATTCTCGGGGGATTATTTAACGGCGCTTGCGGGCCGTTACTTCGTGGTTTCGCGACAATGGGTTCCGATGAAGACACCTATCGCAGAACGAATCCTGAAAAGGTGAACGAATACCGCAGAGAGGTGTGAGAAGACCGATGCTATTCAGCGGTCTGGATGAAGGCCATTGGCTACAGCATTGGACAAAGTTCTAGATCGGGTGTCACGACTTTTCACTGCTGGCTCTTTCTCGCTGTCACATAGTACGGTGACACGATGTCTATATACCGAGATAGAAAAAAAATGACATTATCGATTGAATTGCTAATTAACGACGATTCAGTTGGTTGAATATTATCTGGCATTATGATGGCTGAAACGTCCGACACATCGCATATCGCGATTTAATTTACGGCATTATGGCCTCGTTATTTGTCTTCATATCGCATCCAAATTGCTTCGTGTTAGGGTACAACGGAGCTCCACGCCAAAATAATGCGAAATAATGGAAAATATAATAATAATAAAATGAACGAACGTGTCGAAGGGAATCTCACTTTTCCAGGGATTAAAGCGCATTATTCGCCCACTCATCGAAATACGTCGTATGGCTGCACATATGTGTTAGTTTCAGCAATTAGTCGACGTAATCACGAGGTCTACACGCTCGATCAATTATTTCACGGGCACGATACTAGCGTCGTTCGCTTTATGACTTTGTTAAGCGATCATTCGTCCGAAACGCGCACGCGTCCACGCTCGTGGCAACGGAAATAAAACAAAAATTCATTTAGCGGGCTAATGGACGGTGTGAGCTATTAATGCAAATTCACTTTGACCAGATTTCAGGGTGTTGGGGTTGACGTTGGGTCGACACACGCATGCTAACATGCATGATTAAAGTTGTCGTGCGTAACATAAGCGGCAAAAGTATCGTCGCGCACGTTCAATGTTAGCAAAACGGTCGCTTTAGTCGCTTAGATATTTTTCATTAAACACGAAGATTGTTCTCTCCACCGAACATTATTAAACGTATTATTCTTAAGGAATTTTGAATGACATTTAATTATACAATATATGTCAAATTAAAAAATGCAGTATGATCTCTGTTTGCACGATATTTGCGTATAACATAGATGAGCATTAAAAATAAAAAATTGCTGGTGAAAAATAAATCGCGACTGATGGAGAACGTGTTCTAGAATCGTTTCACTGTAATTCACTGATAGATAGATTCCTGCATTCCTCTGACATCAAAACACGATCGATAAGCGATAATTACACTCCGCGTAAGTTTACTGTCCAACGATACAATATAATACGCATGCTCTCAACTTTCGTCTTGTTCATATTCCCAAGAGTGCCGGCTTGCTTTCTGAAGCTGCAACGTCATTTCCTCTCCTCCACGTATAGCAATTAAGCGCGCAATTGCGCCCGCCTCCGCACCGCAAAGCACCACAACCAATGGCACCCAAGCAATGTGCGTGTCCGGTACTTCGTACATTGTCCAACACGACCTGGAGTAGAGCATATGTGAACCAAGACCAGAGTGGAGAATTTCAAGGAGATCGAATTATCCGATACTATATCCTGAAGACGCAATGCAGTTGCGTACAATAACTTCGTTTATTTGGTTGTTTACTTCGGTTGTGCACTTTGAAATTTAGTCTACTTTTCATTAATCTTGTTGTTTAACAAACCACATCATTAAATATTAATAATTAATATTATTATAATCACGTTATTAGAATTAATAATAAAATGAATTAATAATTAATAAGAAATAGGTATTATTTGTAACAATATTTATTACTAACACTTGCATTTATTGTATTATTTCACACTTGCAGTATTTGGTCCAATTATCAACGTAATTAATTGCCACACCCTGATAATTAACTAGAGAATTTCCGATATCCATCAGAGAAGAAGTTTACATTCTGTACGCAACGAACGCCACAGTTATTTTCATTGTCTGCAATCATTCGTTATATCTTGTTAAGTATGTAGATATAAGACTGAAGTGATTAACCTCATGGAACTACATGGACTACTCGAAGCTCTGCTTTATCCCGTGTAGCCATTAACCACAGCGAAATTGCGCCACCGCGTTGTTTTAGACCGCGTTGTTTTAGACCACCTCAACTGAAGCTAATCAGCGTGCGTATACGACACATTGTGCCTAAACCTAACATTATTTCACGCAAGGTATACAGGTTCGCTTCTAAAGCGACCGCGAATAATCTCAAAGGGCTCGAATTATATATTACCTCTGTCTCTTCCAGCAACAACTTGAAGACAAGACTCATGATTCATCGTAACTCCAAGAGATACGAGGATGCAAGTCATGTCGGTTCTGTCGGCGATCAATTAATGTCTGTAATAATCACGTTGGCGATAGTGTTCGATGATACTCGCGAATTTGCAAAACAAATTATGCCACTACGTTACAGCGGGCACGTATAAAATCTAAATTCCATATAATTCGTTCGGGATGGATGGAGATTAAATGTAAAACCGGAACGTAAAAACAGACCGTGTCGTCTCCTGATCGTCCCCGGGGAAGAGTAAGTAGCTAATGTAATCGACACTCTGCCTCCGCGATATACACCAAGGGTGATAATATTTATAGCGGATGACGATGCGTCGCGGGGGATATCGAGTAGATTATAGGCGTCTCGTGTTCCTGCGTCCTTACTTTACTCAACTAAGTTATTATCTTTATATTCTCATGATAACATTCAACATAAATTGTATAACGAAAAACTGATACTATCTCTCTCCATTGAAATAACACTATCTCTCATAATATTGTTGATAATCTTTCACAACGATTATAGAAATGTGAAATATTAAATATATTCTTGTGATATGTTTTTCTGCAAGACTGATATGTGTGCGCAATTTATACATTTCATACGAACTCTGTTTTCGCGATATAATAATCTTTTTTAACAATTTTACATTGTATTTTACATTTATATTCATATAATTGAGAAATTTATGTATTTTGTTCATAAAAATATTTTGTTGAATATAATTGGATTTCATATTACAGATTTTTTTATTACAGGATGCTCATATTTTGGATTTTTAATTTAATAATAACATTAAAAGAATAGTAATAAAAAGAATTCTTAAATTACTTGTCCTCCATTCATAATGTGAGACAGGAGAATCATTCATCGACGTTGGGATTTTCGGTATGAAACTTGAACGACAAGAGGGTGGCGAAGGTAAACGTTTCTAAGGGATGATAATCTCCCATTATTGTCCCATGATAATGATATTACTGGCACACGCAAGTTCTCTACGATTTCGCGAATCTTCCTTAACGCCTTATATCTTCCTGACCACCCCGTCTGCAGAAAACTCATTTCCTGGAGGTACTTTGGTGAGGGGAGGGGAGGGGTGTTGGCGCGAACGAATAACGCAGTTTCGTCACGTAACGATTCCCTGCCTTGAAAAGCCAACAAACTTTAAGACGAACGGAACTGTCATCTCCACACCGGACATGACAAACTCCCGACCGTTCCTGTCTTGTATCCTCCCATTCCTTTGTATTGTCCCTTCGCAGCCCCTCATCACTGTGACTTCCCTTTACACGTCATGGTAAAGAAAGGGACATTACGAACAGGTTTCTCTCATTTTATTGCCACATCCTGCGATTAAGTTGCGCGTGCTTGCATATATAAATAACATTATTGTTTCTTATTGAAACGTATTTCAATATTTAAAATATTCGATTTCTTTTA
>Ga0157364_1001845_pt1 | contig 18790 bp, 12 predicted proteins | sample AttsexASBM2_FD_111476 | JGI IMG/M metagenome (GOLD analysis project Ga0157364, IMG submission 111476) | Fungus gardens microbial communities from leaf cutter ant in Ribeirão Preto, State of São Paulo, Brazil - Atta sexdens ASBM2 | ecosystem: Host-associated > Fungi > Mycelium > Unclassified ...
TATATTATTATAGTTATTTAATCCACCTTAACGTGCACACATACATGCAACATAAAAGAACTTGATAATTTTGTACTATAATTTCTATTTTAAATATTCTGTACCTGTCAATTAAAGAGGATTGAAAGTCCGATCACTAATCTCATTTATATTAATAAACAAAAATAAAATATATATGTATACGTACATCATGTATGAGCATTACGAGTAATATATGTATCTGTGTATAACTTCCGCGACGGAGTAATTAGCTCATGCGCGTTTCATATTAAATTTAAGAAGTGCTAGCTGGTAACGCTTTCGCGAGCATGTTTGATATCATCGAGTATAATTTACCGATTTAAATATTAACGTGCGTAAATGGTACATGCCAGTACCGGATAACTTGTTTACCTTTTACACCATGCTAAATCAAGCTTACAAACATTGGAACTCTATTTTCTCTCTCTCTTTCCTCCCTTCCACATCTCTCCCTCTCTCTCTCTCTCTCTCTCTCTCTCTCCCTCTTCCTCTTTCTTTTTAGCATTTACTTGCTTTTTATAATATTTATGTGTAATCATTTATTGTATGTACATTGTATATACATTAAATAACTTTCAAGTCACTAAAATTAGATCTCTACTTCGTGTTTCGTTATAATATATCTTTTCAGACAATTTCAATCTTATTCTAAGTGATTATTTCAAAATACGATTCTTTCTCACATTCTCTCTGTCTTTTTCTTTTATTTTTTTATCTTTTCTAAAGAAGAACGGAAAAAATGCCGATATGGGAAAGCTTGCTCAGCTGCTGCAGCTATTAGTTGGCATACCAAATATTTCCTTAACCGTTAATGTCAATTATTACATGTCGGCTGGTAAGTAAAAAAGCAAATACGCTTTCGCATACAGAGGAAACGAAACGGATCCGGCTTTTTCCGCCGCACTTTTAAAAGCCGATCGCGCCGAGTCCGTCATGGGCTTTTCGTGCGGAAATGAAAAACGAGGGTGGAGAAACGAATTGATGGACTGGCACGTACCGCGTAAAATCGCAGCTCCACCTGACGATTCGAACGAAGGGGCTAACGAACTAACGCCTGATAGATCGTAAATGTCGTTTGTATAGTAGTCGAGTACTAATTTCATTGCGTCGAATTATAATTATGTTTTCGAGCTCGGATCATCCTATTTAACAAGGTTGGATCTATATTTTTAACAGTCTTTATTTCTATCTTGGAATGTGTTACATCATTTTTCTTGTAATGCAATTTTTATTCTATCATAATAAAATTAATAAATAATAATTTAATGTTGAAAAATTTAAATATAAAATATTATTTCATATTTAATCATAAAATAATTTATTGTAAAATAATATCTTTTATTTCCCTCTTTTAATTTTTAATAAAATTATTATTAGTAAAATTATTATATATACGTTTATACATATATATAACATAAAAATATATTGATAATGTTTCTTTAATAAATTTCATTATTTCGCATAACTTCTATCGATTATACCGTAACTTAAACCGCATTATGATATCCGAAAGTCATGCCGTGTTCTCAGTACAAAAATAGTTTAATCGCAACTAAGCACGTAATCACGATTGCGAATAATACCGTGTGATAACACTATCTTTATTTTGGATGAATTGCGTGTTTCAATTTGTTAAGCATTCCAATTTGACAAGTTGCTGCTCGCATTACTTGGGACAATTTTATTTTTTATTATCATCTCGGCTGAGTGTAATAATTCGATGCCTTCATCTTCACTTCTTGTCGAAAACGGTAATAAAACATGGTCGTTGAGGCTTCCGTGGAATAAATGTGAACATTAGGCTTGATTAAACCTTTTATGGGGTGTCAAATAGCCGCATCGTATCGCGCAATTAAAACGTGTCTTAATGGCAAACCTTCATCGTACTTCGATGGCTGAATTACGCTTACGGAATTCACGCTTACGGAAATTGCTTGTGAATATTCGAACGCACGATCATGCAATGGTCAATAATTCCGTTTGCAAGTTATAAATACGCGGCATTTAAGACAAATAAAAGAAGTACAGGAATGTATATTAACAAGTAACATAAATTATTTTTATGGTATTATTATCACGCAATAATCAAAAGCGGACTATTTTTGTAGAATAAAGTATCATTCAAATATAATAAAATAAATCACAGTACATATCGTTTTCTATAACCCAGAAGTTATAAAACGTACGGCATTTTGAGCAAATAAAAAAATATAGGCATAGCAAGTAAACATAAATTATTGTATAAATATGATCGATGTATATTACACTGTTAGACAAAGGAGAATTGCATAGTAATTTATCCCTTGAGTTTTATTATTTTTAACTTCCATGTGTGTCAAAATTTTAAATCAAATTGTAAATCAATTCATTTGTATGATTAGTTTCAAAATAAAACATCGTTCATGTTAACGTATGCATTTAGTAAATAATAAACTAAATTTGAATCAAATTAGTATATTTTCTTGAATTAAATTGTTTAACTCCATTTTAATCAAATTAACAATATATTGGATAGAAGCAACGGCGAGAAATAAAAATAATTAAAAATAACTGAAAATTAGTATAATTTGACATTAAACAATGTATATCATGTACGAAACGTGGGCGGATTATTTTTATAAAATATACTTTCATAAAATAAAATATTATTCAAATGAAATAATGCGCATGTGTCATATGTAACAATCACATTAAGATTAGTATGATTATTGTTATATCACACCATTACTCTTCTTGCTTATATAATAACTGCACAGCTCTTACCGCGAGGAGCAATAGATCATCGCGGCTGTGCGACCATGGTCTGCGTAGGAAGCCAACCAACCAGCCAGCGCCTGAATTTGCAAATTTACGGTAGGATTTTATTGCGACTCGACTTTTGCGGAATTTGCAGGAGCGAAAGTCACTGGTATCCGCCGTGATAGCCATCGTGATCGAAGGACGATGTTATATACGTGTGGCTCAAAACCAAGAACTATCAGAAACCACCTTGTTGAAGAACCGAACTTAGCAACACCAGATGTACTGCAGACGGTGGCAGAATCTAACAGCAGTAGCAGCAACAGCGGCAACGACAAAGGCGAGACGACAGTAACGGAAGCAGAAGCAGTGACACTGGTAACATAACGCGCGCGATCACGACACTTGATCCTCTCTCGTCCCTTCGAGTCCTTCCATCATCCATTCCGGACTTGCTTTCGCCTATTTCGTCCTTCCTCCCAGTTCCGCGTTCCGCGAAGGAAGTCGGGTCCCCGAGAACTTTGTCGGATCCGTATCTACCGGAGGAGAGACGCGCACCGGTGTACCAACGCGGTGGTGTAAACAGAAGCGGATAGAGATCTAAATAGGCGCCACTTGTATGAAGTTGGATAGGCGGTGTAGCCATACCGATTCTCGCGCATAACAGTGAAGCTTGTCAACTCAAACAATACCGGCGTAGCCGCGAGACCGTATCGGAGTTGTAGGAGTGCTTGCAAGAAGCGGTGTGGGCGATGCGAAGGAGAGTGAGGGTACTTCGCGGCACTTCAGAAACGAATAAATCTCGTGTCGTCATAAGGAACGCCTCGCCGAAATGTCGCCTGTGAGAGATCGTAATTTCTTTCATTTGAACGGATTCAACAGTAGAATTTTGCAACGGTCGAGGAAAAAAAATACATTCAGTATGCGAATTTGTGGAGAAATTGGAGATAAATAAAAGAATACAAATAACGAAAGCTATAGATAACAATTTTACAATTGCTATGCGTAATTTGTATTTTCCACGAATAAAAATTTATCTTTGAAAATTTTATATATTTTTATATATTTTTCACTGAAAGATAATACAATTTTTTTTTATTTGTAAACTTTTCATTATTTTGATTTCCCAACCGCACACGGATCAAAAAGTAATGTAAAATCGTAATACACGCAACACTTATCTAGGTATATATCGCATACTTTAGAAGTATTCACCTATGAGCTGTCGCGGAAAGAACGAGGAGGGATTATATAATGGCAGGGCACGCTTTTCTGCGAGTTTTGAAGCCAAGTGGAAGCAGGCACGAACTGCAGGTTTCTGAATGTTTTATTCATCACTATGGCTTCGCAGCGACTGGAGAAAGATTCTTGATGTGCTCGGTGAAAAAAAAAAATTTCTCCCATCCGAGGGAGTTGACTCCGTATTTGTACGGTACATTTGTCAAGGTAGCGAGTAAAGGCGTAATACTTAGTTTCCGTGTAGTATATTAGTACAATATTCCCCCGCACAAAGTACCGCTATCTCACTGGACAAAATGCAGGATCGCGGGCAAATTATGTGTAACGAGCGTGAATATGTAGAATATGGAAATCGCACGGCTTGCATAATGACGCACTCACTTTCTTTCCGCTATCTTTACTTTCTCGCCTTTTCGCGCATTCTGCGAGTATCTCTGTGTAAATTCTGTATATATGTCCCGCCGGTGATAATATATACTACTACGTAACGCGATGTAAATATTGCGCGTGGCGTTAAATATTCAGCAGAACGCGGGAATTAGCGCGAGTATTTATGTAGATCTCTCTTAACTCCTAAATGGGAAAGCCTTTATCAGTCAACCGTCAAATGCACATTTTCTATGCCGGAGGTTGAGATTAAATCCATTCGTGGCATAAATTAATCTCTCTTTCCGTAGTGCCAATTATTTTTGATTTAGAATGCCGTAGAAAATAAATGTAAAAACTTAGAGATTGTACATTCATTAACAGCATACATTTGTCTAATTGATAAGACAATTATTAAATAAAATTAACTAAAAAAAAAGTAATATGTTATTTCGAAATAGTATCGTCGTTGGCGAGAAATCATTTATTTTGCTGGACAAGTTAGTACTCGAGTCCGTTAATGACACATAATGAGCGGTTCAAAAGGTATTACGTAAAGGTACAAAAACTATTCCAAGCACAACAAACAACAAGTATAATCTTGACCTAAATTGCGAGGTACAGTCGATGGTACCTGTTAAGTTGGCTCCTTTGTGTCGGCCCCGCCAGAAGTCGTCCTTTGTCAAAGAAGCGAACGAAGACGCTAATTACAGAGCAGGTTACTTCCTAGTACCGTTTGCCCTCGCGTCGTACAACACAGAACAGGTCGACTGGGATGACTGCAATGGGGAGGGTGGAGTACTATGCCGCAAAGCGGAGGTCCACATCAGCGGCCGGATGTTACCGCGATGGGATGTTGAGATGACTAGAGTGGCTTACCCGTCCTACTCTCCTCTGGGTTTTCCCGTCAACTTGCGAACTACCGTGGAGTCAAAGGAAAGTTTTGTTTTAATCATTCCCGTTTATTCCTCCTTTAGCTGACACTCTTTAATTTATTAGACGAATGACGATTAATCCAATGAATTAGATCCAGAAAATAAAAACATACGTTAATGTATGAATTAGCGACATAAAACATTTATTATACGAAACATACAATTTAATGTCTCTATCAATGTAGATTTACTTTAATCTCGATTCAATGTGCTATTTATCTTTTTCTAATTCTTAGATCTAAAAAAAGATAAAGAATTATAGTCAAATCAAGATTAAAATGTAAAAATTACATTGGTAAAAATGGATATATATATATATATATATAAGTAGTTTAAGCGTTTTTGGAACATATAGGTGCAAGAAAATAAATTGTAAATTCAGATTGATGAACTTTTTACTTAGTCATTTCTATTAGCAATTTTTATTTAATACTGTTTACATTGTTAAATTTATAATGCCAAATCATACCTAATTTTTTAATAATTTCCATAGATTATCACTGCTCTTATTAAATGTATTGTTAACGAAACAATAAATAAAATAAAGAGTATAAGTTCAAACTTAAAAAAATATATTATTTGACTTGAAATTTAGTTTATTTACTAAGTGTATACATTAATACAAACGTTATTTACTTTGAAATTAACTACAGAAATGAATTGATTTATGTACATTTTGATACACGTGGAAGTTGAAAATAACAAAATGTTATTTTTAATTCAAAGGATTGAGTTATCATTGCTCTTTTGATATCTAGAGAATAAAATTGCTTAACTTATTTATAGAATCTTGAATTATATCACATGACAATAAATATTTACGTTAGAATCTTTCTCATCAATATCAATGTCATGTTATGATTATACGTAACTGAGAAACTGTAATATTCCTGGGCGATTTTATAGCCAAATTATTGTGTATATCAGATAGCTATTACGTGAAACCGGATATGCCAATCAAAATGAAGCCTTGCGGACTTCCTGTTTGATGAATTCGGCTGTGTAATGTAACTCTCGAATAAAATAAGTGATATTATTATAGCGGTTTGAATAGAGACGTTCGAGTTGGAAAAATACACGATATCGTTTCACGTGGCTGTGCAATTGGAGTCGGGCATGTGGCTTTATGATGCTGCTTGTATAATGTGACATCACATTATACGAGTATACACGGTCCAAAGGTTTCTATAATAACTACCGCAACGATCGCATAGCGGTGGCTGCGGGGTTCAAAAACACAGGACAGGGAAACCGCCCTCGTTCCGACGGAAGAAAATTCTGGAAATAAGAACGTATACAGGAAATGTTCTGAGAGAAACGCTAGGGGATTGCAGACGCGCGTACGTGTTGTATCAATAAGATTTAATGACCAAAACGCAGCAAAGTTACTATCGTTTCTGTGCGTGGCGAAGAAAGCTCGAAACCATCAAACTACATCTTGAAAACGTGAAACTCGTCTTGAAAAGTCTTCCCAAATTCCACGTATCTCGCAGCTTTTGAATTTTCATTCCTTGCTCGTTCATTATCCCGAGCGTCGTCGCGAATACTAACGAATGTTAATCAAGAAAGCTTAATCCTTTCAATATTTCTCAAGCGAACGGTGAGGTCCGAAGGGGAATATATAAGCTTCTTGTCGGTCCGCTTCTAGTCGGCGCTCGTTGACGCGAAAGGGAGAGCTCGTCTTCGTGGTTGTTGCTCAATTTACCTTTCATAACGGGCGCGTTAGAATGAACGGTGAAGTTACGCTCTTTTGCGGGCGAGTAATATCGTCGGAGAAAGAAAAATTTCAGCGTCAGAAGTACTCCTTCCAACCAAGTTTTTAATTACGACGGGGTGCGATCGATCACGCGCCCAACTCGGGAGCAACGGATTCTTCGGGACGAGTAAACAATCTCCTGTAATTGTATACGGTTTCCTTCGACGCAGCGTTTGAGGCGAAATGTCGGCACGAAAACGTATTGGGCTTCCCGTCGGGATCGTCGCTGGTCCCTGTGCGCAGCTTCCCGATTGCGACGAACATGATTACTACTTCTAGAAACTCCAAAAGTGCTGTCCGATGAATTTCTATTTATTCCAACTTGTATTCACCAAAATTTTGTAAACTTAATAAAAAGCATTGTCTAAGATTTTATTCAATGCACTATTAGTTATTCCAATCTGATTAATAATAAGTAAATCCGAGATGTGCAAAATTTAAAATTTACGTTTTAAAATAAAAGTACAATATAACATTACATATAACTTATCAATCCAATAATATTACATTTAAAATTCTTTTTATGGATATCTGATTATTAAAATTCTTATCGAAATTCATTTCAGTGAAAGATCTTATTAAAATTCATCAGAATATTTATATTTAGAAAAAGAATGTAAAATAGAGAAGTATACAAATACAAAAATATACAAAATATACAAAAATAATAGTAATACAAAAATAATTTTAATAATAAAAAGAAAGCAAAGAATAACGTGATGAATAACAGACACGAAAGTAATATGATTTAGAATGAGAATTAGTCCGAGAGAGAAGGGGGAAGGGAAGGAGGGAGGGGAGGGGAAGGGAGAGAGAGAGAGAGAGAGAGAGAAAGAGAGAGAGAGAGAGAGAGAGAGAGATTGAAGTATACATAATGTACATAAATGATGTGCTAAGACTAAATTATCGTCGTTTTCCCTCGCAGCAGGGTGTTCGAAAATTCTATCGCGTCGCACTTTATCTCGTGTCCCTCTTTAAGTCTGGCGCGCCAGGGCAGATGTCGAGTGTCACGAAAGGGACGGCCATAAAATCTCGAAAATTTATAATACACAAGATTTATTGTGTTCGATCGTCACGTCTTTTGAGAATATGAAAAGCACTTTGTTGGCTGAATACTTCGCGGCAGTCCCTTTGTGAGTATGATCTATCCATGAAAAGACTTATGCCTATCTTGCAACAGTCACTATTTTCACATTAGCATAAATAACGTGATTAAATAATAAAACTGGTTAGAGAGAAAGAAAAAAAGAAAAAAGATAGGTTAATTTTAATATAATGAATTTATTTTCTTAAAACACATTCTCTCTTGTAATATTACACTACTTAAAAAAAAAATTATAATTTTATAAAAATTTTATAATAATTTTTATGAGAAATTGTAATGAAACTAATATCTAAAAATTTATATGATTTGCATTATGAAAAAAAAAGGATAGCGTTATATGAATTAGCGACTGGTAGCGAATAATATGGTTATTGATGAACGTGCTCGATTTACACATTGATTAATCAAAATTTTACTTTTTGTTATGATTGACGATTTCATATAAATTCTTGAGATCATACACGTATAACAGATATAATGTAGTATTACTTTAGAGCAAAAACGAAATGAAACATAGACATTATAGGCGGGCCGTCGATATACTGGCTAATGCGGAGCCAAAGGCAAGTCAAGTACATCTCGTTGAAAGACATCCCTCACCTGTATTACAGATTCTCTCTAGCCAGCGCAAGCGGACTAAATTTTAAAAAGCCGCTCTGACGCGCAGAAGAATCTTTATTTATGAAACCAAGTTCACATGCCGCTTTACTGAATCTATCATGTCTTTTCGCCAGATAATGAAAGCAGCAACTGTACTGATACATACCGCAAATGTGGTTTACGACAAAACTGAACGCATAAAGTTAAAATTATTTTTTAATTTAAATTATCTCTTTTCTAAAATCTAAGTTACGCAAGATTAATAAGTACAGACTAAAGTTTTATTTAAAATTTGTAACACTATCCACAAAGTTGGGAAGCTACAACAATGTTACTAGTTTTTATATTAGTTCAGTTTTACGGATTATTCGCGCGCGCCTATTTTAAGACCTATCAGGAATAAAAACAGATACACAACGAGCCTCTCGCGTCTCTCATCTTTTTTACAGTAATAATTTTTATATGCGTTTATTAAAAAAGTATACTGCTCGTAAAAGTATAAGTTCAGTCTTCGGGTAAACTGCCACAAAGGCGCACGTGGATTCTCACTCATGCATGATACTCTCCGATTAAAATATTCAGGGCACTCGTGCGATCCGTCGATCAAATATGATGCATTGGCCGCACGCCAATGTTCTCCCGCATTACACGGGAGCCCGTACACGCCTGTATCGAGCCACACGGGCAGCGCATAGCGGCGATGATTAGGAAGTCACAGTTTCGAAGTACGTGCGTGCCATTCGAATGGAAATGATTGAGTTTGATCGAGGGAATTTTCGGGTGCCGGGCCGAACCGAGTAAGTAAATCGCTCGGCCATCGGTGAGAAGATTTATCACGAACAATTCTTTTCGCGAAGCGGAAGGGCCTTGGCCGCACCGCAGAGAGAAAGAACAACTTCGGGAAGAGCAAAAGTTGCGGACAGGAAACGTGATTTCGTGGTTCCAATGGGAACAGACTGTTTCGCGCAACACGGGATTATGAGAGGATCACGAGAGGGAGACGGGTAAATATAAGAAGTGTAGGTCTCTCGTATATACACGTTCTCGTATATCGGACGTATCGACAAATGGCGTCCGTCGTGCGACCAGAACCAATATCCATCCCCGATTTATTACGTTACACGATTTTTCAGTCTAGGATAATTAACGCTAACGGTTGCCATCGGGGTGACGCGCTGTAAAATCCTTGGTGAGGTTGAAGCACAGTGAAAAAAAAAAAAAAAAATATACGAGTCCGTTAGCGTTCGACATATGTGAAACGATAAAACTTTCGACGGAGCGCGCTGGACACCGTTGTCGGACAACGTTGACGTAACGACAACAAATAGCACATTGCGCCGGTAATGCGTTTACTGCCGGCTGGATAGTTATCCCTATTGAAACGAACGAAACTGAAATTGTCGATGTCCAACGTAAAATCATCTCATGTGCAATAAAATAATATGGCACGTTTAATAGGCGGAATCACGCGTTATATAAGTGTACCGTTCCCTTATTAAGTTTTCGATCATTCGCAATTGCGGTTTAATACGGTTATTTTTGCTGGATTAGCTTGCGATGAATGACGTGCAGGACGGACATGAGAATTCGAAGGATTGCAAGGGCGAGACCGAGGGCTGTCAGTGGCACGTGCTAGATGAGCTTTGCTCTGATTGGTCGTGTCTCTCTTTTCTTCCTGCCTCTTGCCGGGTTTCGTTTTCGCCCACGTTTTCCCTTCCTGCCCTTCTCGCTTCCTTGCCTTCTTTCTCCTATTTCTCTCGTTATTCTATCCTTTTCTGTATCAGGAGCGTCGATGGTTCATCTAGATGAACCAACAAACCAAGCTGTAAACGGAAACGAGGCGAAACCGAAACGGATGATGGTCCTGTGACACGAGGCAGCGGTCGGGGGCGTGTTTGCGAAATAAACAATTTCCATGGACCGTCGAAGAATAACACTCGGTCTGTCACAAGACGTCTTCGCAAGAGACTACTACGCAGTCGACGAGACGCACTCTCTGTTATGCGAATTTCACCATGAATTTTCTTCTCAACACTTTTTCGAAATATATAATACTTCCATTTCGAATATAAATAGGTTCCAATACGCAAAATAAGTCAGAATTATAATAAATGCCTCAAAATTCATTATTTTGTTACATTATCATAGCTATTCATAATTATGACAATTATTAAATTAATAATACAAGGAGAGGAAATACGAAAAGTTTTACAAATATGCGTCATCCGACATCATCCCTGCTAGTATTCATATTATTTGTGTGTACCTCGATGATAGCGTTCCGACCAACATCCCATCCTCGCAGCCTTTCCCATTTTTCCATCACCGATTGTAGGTCGACGTTTGTCTTTCCTTTTCTTGACAAGCGCACTTGGTGTTCGTGGAACGCACCACCGAACCGAGTGAAAGACCTTTGGCGAGGCAGCATGGCCATAGATCACAACTGGAGGAGAAAGAGAAACGAGGAAAAAGAAAAAAAAATAAAGAGGAAGAGAGAAAGCAAGATTGGGTGGAGAACACAGTAACCCAGTCGTACTTGAGCAATTCTCGGAGCCATTATACCGCACTAAATCGTGAGAGAGACGCTCTGGCGTGAGACACCGAGGAAGATATGCATCTGTGAATCATTTGAGCGACTCATTACGTCACACGTTTCAGGCGTGTGAGTATTCGGCACGCACGCCGAATTTTTATGAATTCTCGGAATGTTCCGATTTAATAGTCACCGGAAACCACGCGAGATTCATTTCGAGATTTAGTGCATGGCCGTTTAACTTTACTTCTATCATCGACCGCCATTCCGATGTTAAAATAGCGCGATAAATCGTGCCCGACGTTATCGCGATTAATCTTGGACGTTGGAATCGCGTCCCTAATTTTCCCAATTATTTTCCTTTACTTAAAAAAATGTGATAGATATATTTCAAAAAAGAAACTTAAAAATTTATTTGTAAGATATAGTGTTTATTTTAACATTTTTAATTTAGGTTAAATAAATCCTTATTTAAATATAACAAATAAAATTTTATTTCTAGGAAATTCTAGAAAATGTATTTTATTGTTTTTGCAATTAATGAGATATGTTTTTTCACAGAAATGAATGTTTCATCATCATAAGTCAAATTTTTTGTAACCAATAAATATCGAATAAAATATATCACATATATTCACTTGCACATTTCAATTTTTTTTCTCAGTGTAAAGAGAATGATAATGCAAACTTGACACTCTTCACATGAATTTCTGTCAATTATAATATATCAAAATTTTTGTACTTATTATAAAATATATGATGCAATAAATTTCACAATATCACGATGTTACATGGTATTTCGTATCAAAAGCTTCTGTCCATACGAAAAATGCATTTCTTATACATCTTCAATTGATCAAGATAAATCTATTCAATTTAATCTACAGACCGACAGTGAGTTTTGTCAGATGAGTCGTCTATTCCGTCTCTCTTTGTTATCGAAGCCACCCACGTCTAAATAGAAAAGGATAGTAATCGGCAGTGATGGCAGGAAAAGAGGATCTTCCTTTCTCTCTCCCCTTCGAGTGACGTCTCTATTTATTTGCAATTATACCCTGTCTAGACTTATCTCATGGGAGGACCGTTTGTTTAGTTTCGAAGGGAGAGAGAGAGAGCATCATCTTGATTGACAGGTATGTTCGCGACGCCGGTTCTATATGCAGACACGTCTGCGGGTCAGTCTCTCTCTCTCTCTCTCTCTCTCTCTCTCTCTCTCTCTGTCTGCTTGTCCTTTCTCTCGCTTCCTCTTGCGTGTGTTGCAGAGTTTCTCGAGCCGTGATGCTAAAAACAAAACGGAAAAAAAGACGAGGGAGAGACATTGTTCGTGTTCCGTGGTAAAACGCGGATAAATCTGTCTGGAGTCCGCGGCGGGGCCGCAGATTATGGAAATCCCGAGAAACGGGAACGCGCGCTCGCGAACGGGCACGAGACGAAAGGACGGACCCCTTCAAAAGCTCCTACTCTCGGTGCTCCGACATTCGTCGTCAGCATTGTTTGCTTGCAGCGTTGCTTACGATGGTGGCTGTCATCGCACGAGTAAGCTAGCCAGCCTTTCGTTCGTTCGCTTGCTCGCTCGTGTCACCTTCTCTTCCCCGTCTCGCTTCAGACGCCGTTTTTTTCACTGGCTATTGTTTGGAGCACACTTTTCACGGACACCCCGCGTGTCCTCGGACAATGTCCGACGTAAGAGTGTCGTGCGCGTGTGAGCGCTGTGATAACACTTTTTCCGTGTGACGCGCTACTCAGTGAGCGAGCGGCAAGTTCTGTTTGCCAACGTGTCGTTTCAATAATTGCGTACGACATGGACGTTGTCTCACCGACATTGGTAACGCGATAAGGGATGAGCTAACTGCGGACATGCGTAAGAGCATATATTGAACCTCAAGTAATACAAGTTCATTTGTTTTTACTTTTCAGAAAACAATGGTAAAAGCTCGCTGAAAGTTCATGTATACAATAGATGGAAATAAACTGCATCTTTTATGCAAATATATCGAGAAAATATTAAGCTTTTCACATACACTACGAGAAAATTTAAAATAACTTTCTAAAGTGCAAATGGGAATTATACTTGTTATCGATTCATGTCAGCCAATATTGGACTTTTACGTCACTTGGGAATTGAAGGGCTCATGTGCATCTTCGGACAGTAGTTGATGTAGTTCGAAATTTTAGATTGTTATTCTGTACGAGAAGTTTTCTTATCTGACTCATCTGATCTATGCATCAGAAATGGGCTCGTATTTGAAAATCTCAGCATGATCCAACTTGCTTATTTTTTCTCGATCCAGAAGTAACTCGAATAATCCGATAGTTTCGAAATGGTACGGAACTTTTGTCCCTCGCTCCCATTCGCGAACTCCCTGTAGACTTGTAGCTTCTATTATAATGATTTGATCTACTTCGGTAGGTACTAAATAATTTGTGTCAACCGAACTACAAAACGAGTGTGATGCGTTCATTTAAAACAAATCTTCCTTTTGTTAATTATCTTTTTGATTTGTCAAAAATATGTAGCGAAGAGTCACTTCGATCAACTTCGATTAACTTTAATTGACGATTAGTCCGTTGAAATTGACCAATCGCATCAACGACAGATGTGATTGGCCAACTGCAATGGACTAACTGTCGATTAAAGTTAATTGATCATCAGAATTGATCAATCGAAGTGAGAAATTAAACTTGACGTTTTATAGATCGTGAAATGAGTTATTTGATTATTATTTTACTTCGTTCGTTTTTAATATTTGCTTTTTGAAAGAAAAATGTGCAGATTATTATTTTCCATTTCAGAAGAAATCACTCAAGTATTCTAGGAGAAGCAATATTCTCACAAATTCATCTTTCTTGATTCAACTCTGATTGTGTCTTTTTTACTGACGTGCGAAAACAATCAACAATCACTGTTTCGTGTCAAAGACTAGAACTTGAAGCGCCCGAAAGAACATTTTATCCGCTAACGACGAGCTCTTTGAGCATGAAGTGACATCGGAAGTAGCGACCTCATCGATAGTAAAAGAAAGAATTAGACGCGCAGACGGGATCGCGTCGCACCAGTGAGGGAACGAAATTCGAAGGGATAGATCAAAGGACGTTCGTCTTGCTGCGGGGTCGGACGGGGTTGCGCGAAAAATCCCCTTTCGCGCGTTTTCAGCAAACTCAATTCGCGCTCTGCTGGATCGCATATTATCGCCGCCTGCTTCCTAGATACACTTGCGCGAAATTGAAAGGGACGGCAGCCAGCATAGCGAATTTATTAGCCCTAATTCCTTTTATGTTCCAGTCAAAGGTAAATCTGCTATCTGCGCGCCATATGCCGCGAAGATGCTTTCTGACAAATTTTGAACAGGATTGTTCGCAGGAAATTTGCGCGCGATGTCTACATAGAATGAATTTCGATTTATGTAGAAATATCGTACATTATTTCTCTCATATATGCGTTTAGCGTGTAATCGTTTTAATGAATATTTTTCAAAATTAATAATACACATGTGATTATATACTATATCGCCCATGTTACCTGTCATAACTCACGATGCTTTGCATTATAATACCGGGTCACGTACCTGAAACAGAAAGAACAAATTTAATTAATCCAATGCCACTCATTGCGATAAATCAATTAATCAATCCAGCGGAACCAATACAAATTCAATAAGCAACGGCAAAGAGATACTATAATTATTTTGCAATAATACACGATTGAATTAATAATTTTAGAGCCGTACTAAGCTCAATTTGTGATTTTCAATCGAAATAAAAAGATTAATATTTTATTGATTTCATAAAATTGATCGTTTTTATTCGATGTACGTTTCTACAATTTAATTGACGGATTTATCGAGAAAAGATATCACAAATGTGAGTTATAAACTCCTATCGAACTGAGCACAATAGAAAACGCTTTGCACGACGTACTGTTTGATGATTCGTTAGTGTAATACCATGTAGCAATCCGTGTAGCGAAAAAGATTATTGACACATCGATAGGTTCTCAATGATAAAGCGACCCTTTACCCTGGATTACGAATTCATGTCCCGTGCGCCTTATTTCGTCAGGGAGGCTCGAAATTAGTTTTATCCGCGCACGATACGTGCAGGTGTGCGGAGCGAGAGTGGCACGCTCCGTCTCCCCCGATGGGGAAGAAAGGCACGTGATACTGGAAAGTAATCTGCCATGGAAATTGACAGCGGCCCCGGAGTACTACGTACTCGGATTCGTACAATATGGCGTCATTGGATAGCTGCAGCTGCAGCCGCGATTGTAGAGTGAGCGCGCGGAAGATGATGACTAGATACGTTCTCCGTTTGCGAACTACTATTCTCTGCGGACACGGAAATAAAACCGAATACGAGCGATGTGACCCGTCGTAGTCCTGCGATTATGACGATGACGATGAAACGAGATGATACAATGATGAAGCATGGCGGTGTTGCGTGATCTGCGAGACAATGTACAACCACCGTTTAGCAGTAGCATTTAACGTTTCGTTGCACGCAAAGACCGAGCTATCCGTTAGTAATCGAGACGATCCTCCAGACGAGAGAGTTAAATCCCTAGGACTACCATTTGACAAGTGTCTACTGATGACTCAGGGAGAATTTCCAGAATATTCGGTATAACTTGTCCAGCAAACACTAGAAAAAAGTATCAATTCCATTTGTAAACAATGTCAGTATAATTATTTAAATAATTATTTTGATAGTAGTTTTAAAAAAAGCACTATTGCAGTGACTTAATTTCGTTATAAATAAAATTTTGATATATATGTATCTACTAGTTTTGTTATAGATATTTATTTTTATTTATAGCATATCGCTCATTTGCTACACAATAACACAACTAGAAAAAACAAATAAACAATAATAAGCTAAAATCGATCGGGAAATTTCAAATACAATAAGCAAGAGAAAGTCATATCCAGTCAAAGCGGGTCTTGATGTTTGAACTGGAAAAATTCATATAAAAATAGTATTAAGCATCAAGACTCGCTTTGACATGGCTTCTTTGCTTATTGTGTTTCAAAAAACAAAGTGTTCCAGAAAAATTTATAAATTTCAACTTTTGAATCAATTCAAATTTTGAATCATTACAATTTTATAATACTTATTAATTTTGAAATTCTGTAATATTAATTTTAAAACAAATAAAAATGTATTCTTTTAAAGTATATTTTTCTTCTTTTTTATGTTTTCGTTCTTTTTCTGCCAAAAATTAAAAAAAATGTCCATTTTTAAGTTATGTCGTTGCTATAAAAATAAATAAACGATGTAACATGATATTTATTTATACACATACAAATAAGAAAAAAGATTATTAAGGTGATTAAATTCGGCAATATCTGTATTTAAAAGAATTCAGTAAATGAAAAGACTGTGAGTACATAATTATCATGGAGTTGCTGCAGTCTACTATAGAATTCGCCGAGACAAAATTCCCGTTCAATCCTTAATCAATGTTTGCAATTTAATTCGACGTAAATTGAAACAGGCATCGCGCGGTGCGGCGCGAAGCGCAAGGCAGAATCTTCGAAGTAAATACTTTCGGGAATGAGCACAAAGGCGCTAGTACTCTCGTCGAGCTAGCTCATCAAGAGGATTATATAGCTCCCCTTATATCTTCTCAGACACGGTAGACGCAATCCGTCAACCCCTTCTGCTACTATCGAGCTTAGCCCCTCCTGGATTAATGTCTCAGGAATCGCGAATCACTTGTAAAAAATACTCCATATTGACAATCCTGCGATCGTAATTCGATGAATGAAAGGATTCGAGTATTTTAGAGGATTACGAATGAATATCGCGGTTCTCTCTAACGCTAAGAATCTGAAGATGATACTACAATAGGATTTTTTTCGCATGCGAGGAGCATTTATGACGCATATATACGGGAAGAAAATAAATAAATAAAAATGAAGAACGGTGTTAATGAACTCTAATAATAGATATAGTAATAACATGCATAAGAAGAATTTAAAACTTTGCGTACATCTTAAGCTACTTACAACACGTACCTGACATGTTGTTTTACGCACTAAGTGACCTGAATATACGAGGATATACATTGCGACATTTAAATGATTCATTATCATCCGCAAATATCTTTCTGCTCGAGAGATTACCGTCAATGTCACCGGTAATGGCAAAGCGACGTGTGCGAAGCTTCTGGAGGGCTCGCAGAAACACCACAAATTACTGCGAACGGTACGTCTACCCATATAACGTTCACAGAGACTACGCGCCTCGGAATACTGCACAGAGGAAAACGGAGAACGATGATAGGTAGTGCTTTGTGTTAATCTTAATACCATGAGAGGGCGCGAAAGGCCGGAGGGAGAGAGAAACCAGCGAAGGAACGAGACTAAGGGGAAGGGGAAGAGAGAGGTAAGCATAGGATAGGGATAGAACAAGGACAGACTATATCGCGGAGCTACACCGGATCACTCAGCAAACTCCCTTCTTAGCCCTTCCAGTCTCCCTTTTCCATCTATCTAGTGCTCGGTGCATACGGGACCCCAACCACGGTCTGCCATTTCGTCGTGGTTTGATCTTTTGCTACCCCCTTACCTCCTCCCTCCTGGCCTCTTCTATCTCACCAACCCTTTCTGCTATCCCAATTCGTGTTACTCTGTTCACCATCTGACCCCTCTTACCTTCCACCTATAACCACCGTTTTGCGTTCCTTGGTCCGCTGGCGGAAGGTATTCCAGTATTTGAGTAATGAGGCAAAGCTTCCACGTGCTAATCCAGACCTATCTTCGTCGGTAGCGGCCGCGTGGGTTCGCGAATATCGCGGTAACATCAAAACCATGCGCTCGCAGAGACGGATCCGTAGCCGTAGATAGAGCAACAGATATCTTCGTCCAGGAGGATTCCCGGGAATCTAATCCGCAACCGGGAATTCTGGTCCCTCGCAATTTGCTGCGATTCGCTATAATACATAGGCTCCAACCAGTCAGCCACCCAGTCAGCCAGCCAGCCAGCCAACCTTCGGCGCGTTATTTTGTTCCGAATCTTCGGTCGGCCTTGGCGTCGAGAGCGGACGCGAGCTTTACGTTCGCTGCATAATCCGTTTTGTATTTGTCGGAAGTGAAAACGAGGGGGATATAATGCGCAGGATGCGTATAGAACGATAACGTCTCTTTTGTTCTATGGCAGTCGAAAGGTATTACGAGCGCGAGCGGTAAGAAGACTTTAATGGAGTTAATTTTCCTAATGGAGTTCTCGTAAAGTTTATGAGGCTCGATTAACGTTAAAATAGTTTTAAGCACAATTATTGTACTTTGAACTCCGATTCTATCTACTAGTTGTAGATTAACCTCCCCCCCCTTCCCCTCTCTCTTTCTCTCGATATCTATATAATTTATTTATTATATATATATATATATATATATATATATATATATATATATAAAAAAAAAATATGTAGCACACAAATTTAAAAAAAAAAAAAAAAATTTTTATAAAAAAAATAAACAAAAAGAAACTATATAAAA
>Ga0157364_1001847_pt1 | contig 18787 bp, 13 predicted proteins | sample AttsexASBM2_FD_111476 | JGI IMG/M metagenome (GOLD analysis project Ga0157364, IMG submission 111476) | Fungus gardens microbial communities from leaf cutter ant in Ribeirão Preto, State of São Paulo, Brazil - Atta sexdens ASBM2 | ecosystem: Host-associated > Fungi > Mycelium > Unclassified ...
AGTGCTGGCTATTGAGTATTTGATATATTAGTGTTATGGTGTAACAATGAGTAATGAACAAATAATTCCATAAGAAATCATTAGGATTCGCTATATAATAACGGAGATATTAAGGTAGGTCACAATGTATACACTGACCATAATACCACCTTCTCCTCTACTCAAATCTATTATTTATATCATAATTTCTCAAAAATAATTTGCAAGATATTGATGGCATAAATTTCGCTGGTCTTGGAATTCATAAAAGTCAGGGGATGACCTTAGATTTCGACGAAAATTTTCAGAATGCCATTGTAGATTTAATCTACGATCGCGAATGATGAACGCGCCTGATCCATCGAAAGTCGCGAGCACGAGGGACCAACTCTAGAGGGATTCGTTTGGATAGGAAATAATGGGGGTCCGTTCCGTTTCTTTATGTACCCTATTTGTGAAATGCACCGTTGCGCGCTTAGTCTCGATGTTAGATCGATATACATCTCTTTCTCTTTCTTTCTCTCTCTCTCTCTCTCTCTCTCTCTCTCTCTCTCTCTTTTCTTTCTTTCCGATCCCGTAGATTCTTCGACCCTCAATAAATACATCCGGATCTTATTAGCTGACGCATTTCAATCTACTCTACCATTTCGAAAATCGATCCTTCCGCTATTCCCAATGCTGCTACAACAATAGATAAAGTCAATTGATTCGCTCCCTGCTGCATTGATAGTGACTTCTTTTTACATATTAAATTAGCATTAACCCTTATAATAAAAAGTCCAATTTGGTATCTCATCCAAACATGAATTCCACTAACATCTGTCCATTTTTTCATCTATTCAGAATGATTAAAAAAATCTCTAAAAATTCACTAACATATTTTCAATTTTCTAAAATAAACATTGAAATTTCATTTTAAAAAATAATAAAATGTAGTATAATTTATAATTATCGAAAGAAACTTGCCAATATCAATAAGAATCGCTCGGTCATTATGATGATCTGACCTTGGTAAGAATTAATTAAGTCAGCTTGGAAAATTTTTAATTAAGCGTACGGCATTAGAAATATACATGTGAAATAATATTACAGCTTATTAAAATAAAAACAGCATTTATATGTGCTGATTTATATATAATAACGTCGATTCTTTATACGTTTGTATTATTTTTATCAAAAAAATTATTTATCACACATGATTCTTTTTCGCTTTTCTTTAAATTGCAGATATAAATTTGTATAAGTATAGAAAAATGTTACTTCCGTGTTGCTTTATATATTACGTACTTAAAAATTATGGAATAAAATTTTAATAAATATTATATTATATTGATACATTCGAGTGTGTTTTCTATTCTGTGAAAGTAAAAAGAATTTGGAGTAAAGTTTCTTCTAAAATGACTAATTTGTTTACAAGAAAACATTGGTTTTTTAATTAACAATTGCGCGAATTAGTCTGTAAGGTCCTCGGAATTTCGACTGCTAAGAATTATCATTTTCAAGACTGAAGATGGAATTAATTTTCATGAATCCTGCATTAGCCACGCGAAAGAGCGATGCCCGTTTGGTGCTCGTTAACAACTTCGAAGTGATGCTAGGCTCGGATAGGAAGCGCAGGAACACGTCCGAGATCGTTTTTAGCGATAAATCGAATGCGCCCAGGCAGCGTGTGCGCCGAGAAAAGATGATCGCTGCCTTCGACGATACACAGCACACATAACCGAGCTATACCATCTTGATAATAACCGCCATCCCGCTGTTACACAATTTGACAACGAATTCGTCTTCCAACCCCCGCGCAAGATGACTTCTCTTTTTCGAGTCGTTAGCTAGCTCTAACGAGTTTTACAAACTGCCTGTATGTTAAATTGAAGTTCGATTTAACGCCTTTATGTCGAACTTGCGTCCTACTTTTCTAATAAGATAACTCAATTAGAATGGCGTAGGAGTAGTTGTAACGCAATAAAATTTTGTTAACAACTAATTAATAAATCATGACAAATATGATACAATAAATATTGAAGTATATTCAAGATGTTTTGTATTGGAAAAAAATATTTTAATTTAAATCATTAAAAATTATTAATTTAGCGAACGATACATACAAAAGGATCAAACAATTTTTTACGAATATTTATTTACTGCATTCATTATCTATCTTTATTATTATATCTATCTTTATTATTATTAGATTCAATATTTGATCTGTGAAAGATAAACTTTAAGTTAAAAAAATTTCAATACCCGTAATTTCAATTGCGTAACACCTAGTCAAGAATTCGAATGAATCTATGTAAATTCTCCATCGTGTAAAAAAATAAAAGAGAGTGATGTCGTAAACGACTGATTTAAGACCTAGTTTTAACGACGTCATTAAAATTTTCTTGAAAGTCGTAAAATTCACCAGTATGGTGTATCCTCTTATTCTAACGTCTACTGTACCAAAAGGTTTCAAAAAGGCTGAAAGATCCGCCAAGAAAAAAAAATATAAGAGGCCCGAACAAAGTTAAACGCAAAACTAGATTTATTGTCATACTAACCGACCTTTATACTAACATATTAACATTCATAGAAAATCACGTCAATACGATTTATACGTTCATGTATTATGTGCATTGTGATAAACAGCATAATCGAATCACATTAATTAATCGCATAAATTACCACGCTATTTTTGCAACGTTGTTTCCAAGCAAATTTATATTTAAACAACCGCGCCGACCGATCGACAGATGCATCGCTTTAATTGCGGCCCGATTTATTCAAGGTTATCTCAAAACAAGAATCGCATAATTAATGTTCCATATTGACGAATTTTCTTCTTTGCGATTCGATGCAACATATTAAATGTGTCACGCAAAATTGTAATTGTCTCCCGACATGTTTATGAAGTTGACTCGATTAGAGAGAGGACCCGAGCTTGAGATTAAAGAAACGGGTCGATCACGTCACGTCGCCGGTGCAAAATGATAAAAATGACGCGGCAAGAGCAAGATCGAACACACGCTAACGTATACGAGTCAGCAGGCAATTTGCGTATACGTGAAGAAAATAATGTCGGCGATTTAATCACAACTTTTTGTCCGTACAATTGTCCTTTTTGTGGCTCGCGCCGGCACGCACACTAATCACGTTTTCAATTAACAAGTGCACTGTGGTTGTTAAAACCATTCGAGATTTCCAGGCGCGTAAACGTTTTCTCGTTAATTTTCTCTAAGTCCGCAAAGTCCAGATCATTCCTTTGATATCATTTTTTAACGGCGAAAAATTATTTCGAAATAACGACTTACATAGCATCAGTTAATAAGTACACCGCAATCGTGGATAACAGACGACATAAAAATGGCTGTGATAAATGGCTTGTATTATGATACAAATTTAATGAATATCGAGAATGACTGTTGCACTACAAATATTTTATCTCGATAATTACAATCAATCACAGCAATGTCAAACATATCACATTCTTAGTTAATCATGTTAATGTACTCTTAAATACAGCTTAAAAATATGGATAATGGGATTTAACACCATGTATGTTAAACATAACTCTTGTAGCTCAATAATTATAATCAGTTACAATATAATTTCAAATTTCATCATTCTTAGTTAATTACGTTGTTAAATACGCGAAGAATATGAATATGGATTTAACACCATGGGTATTATATAAAAAAAATTCTCACCATTTATATAAATCAATGTGGTATGAATTTAATGCCCTGAATTTTAAATCTCAGTATTAAATCAACACCTTATTTTTATTAACATCAACATCACGAATTCTATTTAACACCCATGATATTAAATCCATATCTATATTTTTTTAGTATATTTAACAATGTAATTAACTTAAAACTAGAACGTAATAAATTGGAAATTACTGTGATTGTAATCATCGAGATGTAAGAATTATATAAATATCGCATGATGTTAAATCCATATCCTTTAGAGTGTACTCACTGTCGACGTTGCACTAAACCATCTCTCTATCGCCTGTGTAAGAGAAATATCTTCTCCACAGACGTATCGCGGTGCAGCCTAGTATCAGGCGTAAGTAGTCTCTCGTAAATCATCTCTCGTAAGATCTAGTTTCACAACTCACAGTTAACTCTTAACCGAAATTCAACTTATTCATTATTTCTTTCCAATTTTAGAATTGGAAAAAGATGAGAAACAAGTTGAACCTCAATTAAGAGTTAATCGTGAGTTGTGAAATTGGAACGTAAAAGACACAGATTTTTGCATAATATATAATAATTTTGCATAAAACAACAGAGAATCAATCTGAATTCTTCCTTTTCTTCCAATTTACGGAAAAGAAGAACTTTAATTAGTTGATTATTAGTTGATCTTACGCACTATGCATTATGCAAAAGTCTGTGTTTCATAATCTCATTATAATTGTTAAGCAATTCTATTATGCTAATAATTATATCTACGCAATCAGATGCTTTAATTCTTATGCATTCATTATATTAAATTCATTTATATTAAATAATAGCATAGTGATTAAAATTATCATTACGTCATGACATAATTTATAAATTACACGTTTTCTTTTTAGCATACTAAACATCATTACAAACTTAATGATTTCAATTATTTGAAAATAAGGATTTTGGCATACGTATAAAAGAGAAGATATCGTGTTCGCTCTATCATCTGAATTATTCATTGTCACTCTACTTCCTTTCTATTTTTTTACACACATAAGAAGCAAAACAACGCGCAAAAGAATGGTAGCATTTTAAAATGAAAAGAGAAAGAAGAGAAATTTTTTCTTTCAGTAATTAACAGACAGAGCAACAGAATTATGTCGTCTCATCATTACATTTGCGTCATCTGATGCAAACTATATCATTTTTTTTTTCTGTTAATGATTTTCATTTAATGCGATATCATTTTTGATAAAAAAAAAACGAGATATACGACATCATTACCATATTACTTAACTGTTATCACATTATGATGAACGATCGGACGGCTCTTGTCGATTTCTCTAACCAACGGATTCTTTTTCGGGAACGCGCGGGAGTGCTTCCCGCAATTATTTCGATGCCACGTGCCCCGTCCCACCGATTCATTATCGGAGAAGAGCCAAGGAAGACGAACGAATGTAGTAAGCCGCCATACAAAGACGGCGAGATCGCACCTGTCGCCGTCGCGAGAAAGCAAGGTGCAAGAGCGAAGGTAACACTCGCACCGATATCGGGCTAATGAGCCCCGCCGCGTGTACAAGCGTTTCTGCGAACGCGTGCGACGCACGTGCACCGTTCATATACATATACCAACAGACATACGAATATTTTGATATGTCACGAGGAAATGTTGGAAAATTAGTTAAAGTGTAGTTCTTTAATAAATCGAGTTACCATAGAAATGTCTATTTTTTTATATAATGAAGTTGAAATATCGAAATTGTTATGCGCAAAATTAGGTAGATTAACGATGAAGAGAAAAAAAATGTTGAAAATGTTACTCTCTAAATCTGAATCAGCGGATAGTTACTAATTATCCAGTGGCATACTTGGCACTGATATTACTAACTAACTAATCAGGGAAGTTCAATTAAAAAAAGGAAAAATACTTGAGTATTATATAACTAAAATATTGATTTTTACATCTCAATTTCAATCTTCTAATATTCATTGAATTAATGCACTAAAACAAGATTAATTAGATCACATAATAAAGATCTAGATTATGGATCTCATATTTCATTCATTGATTATCAATAGCATATTTGGATATCAATGATTATCCACTGATTCAGATTTAGAGAATAGCCTTTCATGTATAACTTACAAAGTAACAAATAAAACTCACAGACGCTTCTTTGACTAACTATACACAATCCTAGACTTTTACCAAAAAAGAGATTGTAATAGTTCAAAAAATTTCGATTTTAATGGTTACAAAAAAATAGGTCAACGGCCATTCTAGAAAGATATTTACGTGTATAAACTTACATATAAATTTAATCTCGAAAAGTAAACATGATCTCTTGTTTTCAATAAAGATACAGCTCTTGATTTATTATCGTATGTTCCATACTTATTTCATTAAAATAAATGTACACGTAGTTTTAATATTTTATTCAAATTATGCAGATGTTTTTGTAATTTTGGGTGAGCCTTTGGTGAGGCATCTTAAATTTTGTATACTTTACTAAAGAATTACTTTAATGTCCATTTCTATCAGTGTAAATTAACTTTAATCTCTGTTTAACTTATCTTTTACTAGTTTCTAAGAATTAAAAAACAGTAAAGAAATTTTAAATCAAGATTAAAATTAATTTACCGTAATAAGAATAGACCTAAAAATCTATATCAGACTAGAGATTGAGATTGAAATTCATTGGAATTTGACCAATTAGAGTAAAGTTCTAAACTGATATTGATTTTCTTTCTTCTGATTAAATTCCAATTCAACCTCAAACTATACGTATAAGTCTGAAGAGAATTGCGTTCATGGTTATGTGATTAAAACACACGCGAATAAATTCTTTTCGTAACGTAATTGTGAAAAATTTTTATAATGTTCTCATAGTTTCTAAGATCCATAATATTTTTGAGATAATTATATTCTTTGCAATAAATCTTATATTAATAAAAGTGCATATGTAATAAGTGATGCATATATAATAATAAGCGAATGAAATATTCAAAATAAAGTACTTTAAGACAAAGATGGTTGACATTTTAATTTGGAATTGAGAGTATATATTCGATTGTGACACCATTAAAATTTGGACGACTGTCTTGCAATTATTAAGAAGAGAAGGAGATTTCGCAATTGTTAAGAAATATATTAATTACACTAACCTCGTAATTGTTCCGCCGTTACCGATGCCTCCCAGGCCTCCTGCTTCTCTCGATCTTGTCATTACACAATAATCACTCGCGAAGAACAGTTACATTTTATCTAGGAACTTGGAGATGTGCTCATTCGATTGTGATGACTCTGAAATATTCAAAGTTATCTTATTATCGTTATCATTATCATTATATACTCCACAATTGAGGAGCAAACTTTCTAAATTTGTTTTGTCCAAAATTTATTTTATATAATTTTCAGAAAACGAGAAAGAAATTCCTGATAAAAAATTTTTCATGTATGAATATGTATAAATGCATGTGTAGACATACATAAATATTCATAAACATGTATAATCATACATGAAATATGTCCGTACATCATATACCCTTCTTTCTTTTGTAAAATTATATTTTAGAATAATATAAATAATAATAGTAATGTGAAAACATAAAAAATAATCAAAAAGATAATTTTCACACTATTTATTTTAGAAAAAAATCAAGTTTGAAGAAATATAAAAAAAATTATTATATACAATTATATAAAAATATGCATAATTGTGTATGAGCAATTTTTTTCAAAACTTGTTTTTTTCTAAAACGAACAATACGAAAATTATTTCTTTAATTATTTTTTTATATTTTCACATGATTATTATTATTTCTATTACACTAAAAAAAATAATTTTGCAAAAGAAATAAGGATGTATGAACATGTGAGAGTTACAAGGAAACCATGCGCCTTACAGAAAATAACAATTTGCCAAGTAAGATATAAAATGTTAAACAAAATTGCTAAACTATTTTTAATAATGTTAAACAAATGCATTTTATTTATTTCTAGTTAAAGAACATAATGCATTTCAATTCTAGACTTTTTTCAACACATAAATTGATGGTGAAAAAATGCTTACAGAACATCATAGAGTAACTTACAATATGAGTCTTTCAACAATGAACGCTATGCCATCTCTAACTTAAAAAATGAAATTTTGAAAAATGTATTTTGAAAATCTGCTTCTCAATTGTTAGAAAATAATACATTTACTTCTCGTGATTGCTCGGCTGTCGCTCGATGCCTCCTAGATCTTCTCCTTCTCTCAGATTTCCCTCAGTCCCACAATAATTACTCGTGGAAAGACAATTAATTACGCGCGACAATTTACGATACTTCGTTCGCGAAACACGATATCGTGAAATATTAACTAATATACCAATACGTTACTTAAGTCACTCGAATCGGCAGTTCGATGTCTTATCACGCTAAGTGCGAAAATGAACAAGCAACACTTGAGTCACAGCGAGAGATTCAAGACGCAACGTGAAATAAATTCGAATCGAAGATCGAAGCGTCGTCGTTATATAAAGAGGTTAACTTTCGCTGTAAACTTCGCGACGATATGATATGTCTAATTATTACTTGTCCCTTCTATCTTGTTGGTTAAATGATACGCGTGAGATATTCATTTCGAATAGTCGTCGTGAAAGTTAATGAGATTGATATTTCACAAGGAATAGTCACGTCCCAAACATCACGAAGAGCGTCAACACAAAAAAGTTTGAAGACGGGAGCGTAGGAAGCGGAGCGGAGGGGGACGACTTTCGTCCGGTGTACGCGCGCGCGCCACTTTGAATCGACTATTTAAATTTGCCCTGACGAAAATGAGAAGTTTCATAAACATTTGTTTAACGTTTACATGAGCGATTGTGGAAGTTCGTTGAGAGTTTAAAAACGGTCACTAGAGTGTTCATAAAGCAGAAATTGCAATATTGCAACGTTTGGAAGGCATTCTCTGACGAAAATAAGAAATTGCATAAACGTTTATTTAACGTTTACATGAGTGTTTGCAGAAATTCGTTGAGAATTTAGAAACGGTCAGTAAAGTGTTCATAAAGCGGAAATTGCAACGCTGCAACGTTTGGAAGGCATTTTCTGACGAAAATAAGAAGTTTCATGAATGTTTGTTTGACGTTTACATGAACGTTCAGTTCAAGTGTTGAGCCTGCTAAACGCATTTTATTGTATTAAAAAAAAAAGATACAAATTTTTTATTGAAAAGTCTCATCATACCGCGCCTTTTATCCTATTTGTGATTTTTTTAAATGGTTTTTAAATGGTTTTTAGAAATTGAATTTCATTGTATCTCTTTAGTGATCATATTGTCATTCGAAAATCGAATATGTAAAAGAATGTTTGCTAAACGGAAGAAAAATGTGTTATGGAGTTGAGAAAAACATTTTTTTAGGCGTCTTTAAGCCATTTGCGTAAAAGCCTTACAAAACATTTACTGAGATTTAATAATTCGCCACATTGGAACAGCGTTTGTTGAATAGAAGAAAACGTCTCACGGCATTGAGAAAAGCGTTTGCTAAATGTTTGAAAAATCTAACAGTGAACTCTCTGCACGAAGGTACATCTACACGAAGGTACGCGTTTATTGAGCATTCTTTGGAAAGCGTTACTTTAGCATTACAGAACCTTCATGAAATGAACGATATATACTGTATTTTATAAGCGTTCTAAAAGTATTTAAGACCCAATGGTGTTCTGTAAGCGTTCTTATAAAGTTTGAAAAAATCGTCATCGAACAGTTGTCAACTTTTATAAAGTTCCGTATTTTCGCCATGCTCCAACATACTCCTGCTATAGTTCTTTCTCATTCTAATGAGCGCATGGAGTGAATAGGAGATATGACGGGAGCATATTGAAGCATGTTGGAGCATGCGAAGCGAACCTCTTTTCAACTTACTACGGGTATAGTTCAACGCGAACGCTTTGCAAACGCTTCGAAGCTTTTTTAATTGGTCAGTTTGTAAAATTCTTTTTTCTAATTGGTCCATCAAACAAGCATTCCAAAGCATTTGTAGCGAGACTTTGATCACAGCCTACTTCAGTAGAAATAAAAACGCATGGCCATGTAAAGATGAAATCACACGATTTCTTGAATGATAAGAATGCACGCATGCATGTATTCATGCATGCTGCTATGCTTGCTTTGATACATACAGTCTGAAAAATAAATATTTGATAAATAACTATGAAATTAGCAATTATTTCTTTTGATTGGTGCAAGGAAATAAACTATGAAGTAATCCATAATAAATATAAAAATCATGTATATGCAGCATGCAGCGCTCAATGTATGAACGAATTCTAGCATATATCGGAGCAAACATGATTGTATGCTATCATTCAAGAAATCGAGCATCGTGTGATTCCATCTTAACACACAAACACCAAATTCCGAGAGGATCACTTAATGTAATCGTGGGACAGAGTTCTCGAAATCATTATAAAATTCATATGAAATCTCTGTATAATCCGATAATTATATATGCAATCATGAGAAATCATTGTATAATATTAAATAAAATCGTATATTTTAGCAAATGATTTCATATGTAGTGAAAAACATTATTTGTAATCAGATGAAATCATATGAAATCAAATAAAATCATATAATCAATGAGATAATATTTCAGCTAGTGGTTATCAAATTCATGCTATTCTAGAATACATTCTATTTAATGTTAAGTGAAACGTATCTATTATTTCAAAATCTGCTTTTATTTCCAGATCATCTTAAGTAATGTTTCAAAATGCTAAAACGCTTCTGATTAACATCTTAAAACTGTAGAACATTTTCAAACTTAATATAAGAATCGAATGCAGTTTATGTTTGGCTTTTATGTCTTATTTTAATTTACGATAGATATTTCGCGGATTTCTATTGTTCTATCTGACCATTCATGTATAACTTTAGATACAAAAACGATGAACAAAGTACATTTAAACTATAGAAAAATTCAAACCACGACACGTTATATATATGTATATATATATATACATATTCGAATCTAAGCATTACAAAAATAATTTTTTTCTAGTTTACGGTTGAAATCTATACTTTAAATGTAAAATGCATAAATCACGCAAGATGTCTTCGATAAAGAGAATCATTATTTCGATATGCTTATAAATCGCTTCTCGTTATTGGAAGAATTTTTTTAATTATGAACTGTACCTATTCAAAGAGATAATCACATTTTAAAAGATAATAGCACGACGATACACGGAACTGCTTTCGTCACTGCCCGTCTGTTTGAACTTGTTGCGTGTATGGCAGTATAGCAACTTGTAAACAAAAAAATGCGCGATACGTGCCGCGCCACAAACATTACACATCAAAACCGTGACAGTGTTTTTCTCGCGAAATATTTACCTCAGCTTTTTCAATTTTCCAGTTAAATTTTCCGTTTCTAGTATTTTACTTTAATTTACGATGGACATTTGAATGGAATCTAAAAGTTTTCATCCATATTAAGAAATATAATATTTATTTAATACAACTTTTTAAATTGTCTGTTGAATTTTTGTTTCTTATATTTTATTTTACTTTATTATAGACACCTTTCATCCGGTTTTTCGCTCCAACTATTCGTGTATAACATAATAAATTCGGATTCATAAATTGGACCCAAGAACAATGAGTAAATTGCATTTGAAGCTAATTTACAATATTCTCTTTGTTTCCTGTTTCGTACTTTTTATTTCTTATCTTATTTTTCTTTGCGATTGTTTTAGCGATAATAGTTTTTCTTGTCACGTATTTCTTGTCTCTTTCGAATAAAGTTCAACTTTTGTCTCGGGCGACAGAAAACGGAGAAACAGACTAAAAGGTAAAAGGGCAAAAAATAAAAATGATAAAAAGTAAAAAATGGGAAACAAAAAGCACACTGTAGATTATCTTTAAATTGTAGGAAAGTTAAAGACGCGATATGTAAATCTAATAGATATTATGGAAATAATTGTATTGCTTGTCAAATATCAAGCAATAAATTTATAATTCTTACTTACCTTAATTAATATACAGTGAGTATAAAAAATATTTGTACACAGAAAAATATATATTTTTTAAAAAAACTTTATTTTTAAAAAGTAAATATCATCCAACAAGAATTGAGTCATCGAATTGATCCGTCGAACCGATATAAATTTGATGATTTTAACACCAATTTGACGTCGATTCGATGTTTAATTGACGATCATTTCTTGTTGGATAATTTCTTGTTGGATAACAATTTATTCATAAAGAATAAAATAGACTGTATGTTTCTTAAAATTATATATACCAAAATGATGTGTCTTAATTATACAAAATATATCTGAAAAGTAAGCAAAAATTAGAAATTGTATTGTTTGAATGCTCAAAAATTATATATAATATTCATATAGACGAGAAATTTAGCTTCTAAAATCAGAAATACATGCCAAGCTCGTTTGTTTTTATTAAAAGAATGTATTCATTGTATAAAATTGATAATCAATGTTTATTTTCTACAAATAAGGCTTTTTTTATAATAAATTTCCTTGTACGAATACTTTTTGCTCTCACTGCATACTTTTTCTCTTCCTTTTCTGTAGCTTACCTGTATCTTATCGAAACAAAATATAGCACAAATAATTAAATCCATACTTGTAACTCATAACGAACGCAAAATAAATGTCTTGAACAAAGACACTGCTGCCTCGATTCGCTTTTACGAATCGCTTGTAAATTTATTAATCGCGAGCAGTACTTGTGCCCACAAGAAATAATTGCAAACGATAATAGCACGATACACGGAACGACTGTTGTCGCTACCTACTTGCTCGAGTCTCTCCATAAGAGTAGCATGGCGACCTTGTATATGCGTAACGCTACGCTACATACCTGAGTATAAACAAGTGCAATGCCATGTTTCTCTTGTCCGTTAAGGTCTCTTTTTAAAGTGTCATCAATGAATCGTTTGCGGCGAGATATGAAATATTCCGAATATCGGAATATCTCACTCGATATGCCCTTGAGTCAAGATCCAAGTAACGACTATAAATACGGCTTTTAGTGGCGTGCAAACAGCAGGTGCACGACCTCTTCTTCATGATCGTACCCGCTTCTCAAAACTCTCTTCTTTCTGCGGCCGCGCCTTCTCCCTCTCGGATACGTTCTTCACGCGAATCCACGGCTCGTCCGCTCGTCGTCGGTAGGGCCCCGAAATCCACTTCCGAATCTCGTGATAATTAAAGGCTGTTCGGCCGAACTGCCAGTGGTGACATACACGCCGAAGATTTAATACTCGGCCATTATTGTCGTTAAATCTTATGGCGCGGCGTCACCGAGCGCCGAGATAAACTATGAAAATCGACCACTCGCGAATCCGTCTCTGTCAATTACGCGGGCATCTGGATCGCGTTAAAGCGAATTTACACGGCCGAATCGTCCCTGAGAAAACCATCCTGCGCTCCCCTTCGTTGGACTGACAAAGTTTTTTTTCAATATAAATGTACATATGTGTCGCCAGAAATGAATGGCTTGATTCAAGGTAGCCCTGCAATTACCGACTTTTTAGAAACATTTAGTTTCTCCAAAAAAACAACACATCAACTATGTAACGCCGACTTTTGCGATAAATCATCCAAAATAATAATCGTCGGAGACGAATTTTGGATAATTAACATTAACATGATTAATATTAACATTGCCATCATTTGGTATAATATATTCGTACATCAATTTATTCCCCCATAATTATGTAAATTCTCTATTAAATTCGCGTAAATCACATGGCAAATGGATTATGCGATGCATCGTCTCGCGTTCTTTTTCTCACTCAAAGTACCACACACTATTACTTTCTTCCTCTCCAATATCCCGTCTATCCTCTCTTCCGTCTACTCTCCCCCGCTCTCTGAGGCTCTCAATCTTTCCCCCTTCCTCGTCACTCTCGCTTTCCCCCCTTTTCTCCTTCTCGCACGTGCGTATGTGCGCGCGCCTTCGGACTTTTTTCCTGTTTTTATGCACCGCTCGTTTTTTCTCTTCCGAAATATAATTGGCGGTGCGATGCACCTGTCTCCCTTTCCCTCTCCACCCTCTGGCCCCCTCTCCTCCCCCTCCTCTCGCTCGTCCATTTCTTCTGGGCGAAGACCGTGCGGCCTCGCTCGCTCTCACCCCGCGAGTCCGACTTCGGCGAATCCCTGGACGCGTGCCGGCAACTTGCTAACTCGTGGTTGCTGCAGACAGGAAGCGCTAATCGCCCGATATCTCGGAGACTTACTCCTTAACCCTTAAATCAGACCCGAGAGTCTCAGATTGCAACATAGTAGTCCGAGCAGTCAATTATTATTAAACCATTACATTGCATTTTTCTTGAAACGAAGTAGATTGCTACAAAAATTATTTTCTGGATTATTTATTTATGTTGCTCCATAATTTCGGGCAAGTCTACCTTAAGACAAACGTTAGTTTTTATTTGCAAATTGTTACTCATAAAGATGTGGTAAACAAAGCATAATTATATAAATTATTGTTAAATATACTGTTTTAGTCTATATACTTCTTATAAATATGATGATTTATGAATATTTGTATAACAAAAAATATATAAAATTAAATAAGACAAACTATTAAAATTTAATTATATGAAAAGAGACTATATTTATTTAAATATTTTTGAAATATTTATTTTTAGTTAAAAGGAAAGTTTTAGATTAGCAATAAACAGAAAAAAAGAATTATGTATGTATACAAATCTGATTTTCTATCTAGTTTTACAAATTGTTACGTTTGTATATAGATAAGTCAACAAATCGATCGTCGGCGGATGAAAGTTGGCACAGCTACGCAAGCAACATCTTTGCGGATTAAAACGGACAAAAGAACCTGATCGGCGACCAAACCTTTGCCTGTACATTGACCTTAGGGTCTCTCTTTTGCTGTCAGCTACCGAGTCTACCATCTTATTATAGAACGAACGCGATTTTTCATAAATATAAGAAAAATAGAAAGAGTAAAATATAAAAATAGAAAGAGATAAAATATATAAGAATTAATTGCAACCTATTCTACTTGCTAATCAATTCTTTCAATGTTATTAATTATCTGCTTCTAGAAAATGTTATTTGTGCTAACTTCAGAAATATAATAACAACTTTAGGAAAGCAACTTTAGGAAGCAAACATTATTTCATATTTCCATTATTTGAGATTTTTTTTTACAGTATCAATTTATATATAATTGATGACATTAATTGAATGGAATTATTCCATTCTTTTCGAAAAAAAAAAAACCGGCGAAGAGAATGAACGGAGAAGAAGAGGCTTGCTATACGAGAAAACTTCTTCAAAGAAACGGATTTGAGACGGTTCCCGTGCCATCGGAGAACGGACCCATTTCTTCATCCAGTCTTCATCTTCCTTTCATTCTTCTTTTTATCTATCCTTGCCGTCCGTTTATCCCCCAGACCCATCCTCTTAGTAGTCTGCAACTTCTTTCATAGCATAGTAAAAATCATCGGGTTCCTTTTTCCGCGCTTCGCCCTACCCTCTCTGTCTCCTCCAGTGAGGATATTCATCTATAGCTTTTCATAGAAAAGTGCCAAAGTGTTCCATTTCGTGTCAGATATGGAGATTTATTTTCACGATTGAAACATGTCTTTCTCTTTTTTTCTTTTCCTCTTCTGCTGCTCTTTTCTTCTTTCTCTATGTCTCTCTCTCTCTCTATCGCCCCGAAGAATCATTATTCTAAAGAAGTGATCGTGTTATACCGATACCTATTTCTTAGTTGCTTTCATTGACGTTGAACAGTGGACATTTTTCTCTGGCTTCTCGTTTTTTCTCTTTCGCATACTATACACTTCTTCTTAATCGGACATTACGCAACAACAAACTTTTACTTGCTGGTACGCTACGTTATATTATACAGCGGAAAATGATAAGCACATTTTTACATGCAAATTAATTTCCTTCATCTGTTCAGAAAAATACTCGCGGTGTGCTCTAAATGAAGAAAGAAAATTATTTTTCGATTTTTTTTTGTTTACGTCTTGTGGCAAACCGTATTTCAATAAGTGAAATCGTTTCAAATAATTGTCCCACTAAATCCAATATTATTCTGTTTACAACGCTGAATCATTATTCAATATATTCTGTTTCATTAATCGTATAAAACAATCGATTTCGATATCAATAAATACATTTCATTTAATTAAAATAAAAACAATTAAAATTATATTAAAGAAATTTTATTATATAATTTGTGTCATCGAAATACAATATGTACAAGAAAGTTATAATATTCTAAAAATAAGAATAATTTATGATGAATATATATAATTATATTTAATAAAATTCTTAGAATTGTTTAACAATTACTTTATACTATTAGATGCATGATTATGTGTATTGCAAAATTTAATAAATTTATTTTAGACACCTTTGTATAAAACATATCAAATGTCTAAAGAATATATTGTATAATTCGCAACTAGGCGAACACATGGCAATAAAATACTACAATGGATACGAATAAATAACAATGACAATGCCAGTGCAGTCGTTATTGTGCACCTAGCGGATTACAAATACCCTCTTCTTCTACCTTCCCGAGTGAATCGGTGCATACAGTATTAAAAAAACACCAAATTCGCGATTTACTGTCTACGTGCATGTGCGATGCGTCGTAACAATTGTGTCGAAGTGGCCACTGCGTTCTTTGACAATAATAGACGCCAGACGTTGTTCCCCATATCGATGTGTGGCACGATAAATTATGTATGCATATATGTACGCGACTAATGCAAACGCACGCACGTATGTAGAGGTGAGCCGGCACGGCGCGGTACGTCAGCAATGGCTAATCTCTATTTGCATCCCCGAATTTCGACTCGATCCAAAAACCTGACTGCTCCCCTGATTTTCGGCATTCAGGTGGCATATGTCGTCCCTGCCCAGCACTCGGGTCCGATATGTAGACCGTGATCCGGAATAACTGTACTGATATCGCGTAGCGACATCAGAGGTTCTCAAATATGTTTCTCTCCGATTATTAAAAAATTGAAAATTTTCTGACCTTTTAAAAATAAATAATTGAATGGGCGTATGTGATACAATGAAATCTCAAATTCAGGATCCAACTGAAGTTTATGAAACGCGACAAATATTAAAGACTTGAAGAAGAAAGGGTCTTATATGTAACAAAAAAAATGTTAATCAGAATACATAAGCTTCTCTAAATTATATTTATTTATCTCGTATATAAGATTTGCATCTTTTTTTGCTGCGTCAAGTGTTCGATACCGCAACAGCGATGATTACGACGAAGAGAGAAAAGTACGGGGTCTCTCGACGATGGCGATAAATCACGGACACTCGTTAGCACGCCGCGAATACATTAAGCGACACGACAGTTTTACTCGCGCGCTTTCCCGATGTGAAATACAATATGAGATCCGTTGTCTTCGCGTGCGAACACGCATGTGCAGGCGCTTGCCCTGATAGACGGAGGGTTGCGGGGCACCCCTCGCGCACGAGCGCGGTCACGGCAGGACCGAAGGGACGAAGGAAGAAAGGAAGTGTACGGCAATCGAGAAGAGGAGGAGAGAAAGAGAGAAAGAGAAGCATGTCGGCCGCTGGGGTCGAAGGCACAAAAGAATAGCGTCGCATGCCACGGAGTTGAATCCACCCCTAAAATTCACTCTCTTGCGCCGCTCTCTCACGTGTGCAAGGTTGCCCCGAACCTTACAAAACGCTCTTCTCGACAGAAAACGTGACGTGGCGACGAGTGAATCGATTTTCGAATCAGGTTTCGACGACAGTCAGAACTTTGCGTCAGAACTTAACTTATCCCATACTATCGAATGTGTGATATAATACGATGGATGTTAATTGATAATATAGATTTTGTTCAAACATTGATTAATGATTGCTAAAATAGGAGTCTATTCTGATTCTCCATTATCTGTTAAATCAATACAGATAATTTTTTTTTAATATCAAAATACAAAATATGTCTTTTTGTTGTCTACTCAAATTAGCATCTTGATATTGTCATCAGCTGAAACTCCACAAGTGGTTGTCAAGTCAGGGGGAGAACCACTGCGCATGTTATTGATGAGTGCCGCGCAGGGTGGTTGGATGAGTCTCAGGATATTTTTGGGGTGGGCAACAGGCAAGAGCACTCGCGCGCTCGTAGAGGGTGCCCCGAGCTTTTTCGACTTGGGTTGCCGTTCAGACGTGATGCAGCACGAAGAGGGGAGACCAGAAATCGAATGTACCGGGGAGGGAGTTGGTGCGGGGAGGTACAGAGAGAGGGTAAGTGGGGTACGGAGGGGGGGACAGAAACCATCTGCCCGCATATGTTATGCCCCGCGTATGTCGGGGCCGCAAGCCATAAGAGAGAACCGCTCGTCCGAGACCAGGAACCGACTGTCTACCGACGGGAGGAAGTCGGAAACGAACCCCGTCACCTCCCCCGAAATGTCCGAGGAAACGAATGTTTTCGTAATTAGGAAATGTAGTAGGGAAGAAAATCGAGCCCGAGGGGTTGGCTCGTGTTGGCGTGGACGCGAACCGGCACGTTTTGATTTCGTTCTGGGTTCCTTACCTCGATAGTTCACAGCTCTGCTCAAGCGTTTTAATTTTTATTTATAGAGGTAGACTTTTAACAAGTGTGATCTAAGATCTAAGTTAGAGAAAATTTATCTACATACAAAAGAACTTCTTAAGGAGATTCTCGCGCTACTTCCTAGTCAATAGTTTATTCATAATAATAATAATACGTAAAACAATTAAAATAATGGAATAAAAAGATTACTAATAATATCTTACGCCATTATACATAATTATTGTTAATTTTATATGTTACTAAATATTTTCAAAATAACAAAATAAAAATTGTAAAATGCTTATTCGATGTACATACACGTACCGTGCATTTGACATATATTCTAGCTTCTTTCATTGAAAAATATAAATTTCTTGTTAACTGATCAGTTTAAATGAAACTTTACGAGAACAAACTTAAATGTTTATTTTATAATTATAACAATTTTTAAATTGCTGTCTTATACTAGAAAAGTATCTCAATTTAAAAGAGAATAACTACAAAATAAAGTTATACTTTCAACTTGTAAAATTCTATAAATTTAGAATTAAATTTAGAATTATCTTC
>Ga0157364_1001848_pt1 | contig 18777 bp, 9 predicted proteins | sample AttsexASBM2_FD_111476 | JGI IMG/M metagenome (GOLD analysis project Ga0157364, IMG submission 111476) | Fungus gardens microbial communities from leaf cutter ant in Ribeirão Preto, State of São Paulo, Brazil - Atta sexdens ASBM2 | ecosystem: Host-associated > Fungi > Mycelium > Unclassified ...
CTCTCGAAATAATCATTTATAAAGAGTATAATCTCAAAAATATTATCTGTAATTGTTTATGGAATTTATTTAAAATTTTCAAAATATAAATTAATACAGAAAATTTTAATTATCAAATATAAAGATATGTTAGAGTTAAATTAATTACTTATTCGCTATACTCGATTATTCGTAATATTGCTGATTCATCAACAGATTGAGTCAAGTTATTTATGAGCACAAAATCATTAGTGTCAACATAGCGGTATAATAATAAATAAATTCATAGACACATTTGCCAAAACGCTTTAATTAGTCGGGGTCTAGTCGGGATTCCTTTAGTGACTTTGGATGACGATGAGCGTCTCGGAAACGCGGTTTTTTCTACAGAAACTGCTGCACGGTGTAATGCGCGACGTCACATAATTTACGTAAAATTTGGCGATAAGTTCTCGCCGCAGAGGTGGCCGGATCCGATGTGCGGCACCTTTGAGAGAATTAGTCTTATTGGGCACAAAATTGGAACAGAGGGCCCCCTGACCTCGCCTCGCATAGGATACACGGTCCATGTGGCTGTATGGGGGCCCATAAGGCTTACGGCTCGTGGGGCCAACCGAGAGAGGTCCGTTCGTGTATAACGAGCTGAATTATGTTCATACGGGCGTGCTCGCTGCCCTGACATTTTTGAGACGCATAGTTCGCAAGCACCCATGAACGGGCCCACCACACACGTAGGACGCTTCTTTCGCCTCTCATCTACGCCTCCCCCTTTCTCGCCTCTTTTTTCTTCCCTTTGACCTTTCGACGTGCGCAAAGAACACCCACAATATTGGCCGCGGCGAGACGCATGATCGATAGATCCCTTGACTCCGAGACCATCTGCGAGAATTCTCTCTCTTTCGTGAGAGAGTATTGACGCGAAGGTTCTAAGTGTCTCCTGAGACTTTGCAACTACGCCATTTGTCAACGCCATAATTTAGATAGCTTCCGAACTGTAATCATTTAATTTTGATTTATAGCGGAAGGAATATATACTTGCGTGATCTTTTAAAAAAAAAAAAAAAACATTACGAGTTTCACAATAATTAAAAATTTGGCACATCGCACACATAAATTCTTTAATAAAAAATGTTTATTCTAACGTAAAATAATATACGATAAAAAAAATTCGATTTTATTTAGCTCTAGTATAAAGTGGTCGGCGAGATTTAAGATCTAAACAACAAAGTGGAATTTCCGTACTCGTGTCTTGTATTACGGCCCTAGAAGATTTGAAGAATATTTACAGCACGAAGTGCGGCAAAAACGAGAGTGCTTTATGAAGCTTTCGCAATCACGTGAGTAGACTGATGTGGCGCCAGTCCAAGAGGTCGACTTGGACTCCACTAGCAGCGGTAGCAACGTTCCTCGCAACGTAAATCCGTAATACGCAATGGGTATTCGGTTTCGCGCGTAACTTACGCACGGTGAAATATGGGACGACCCTTGACATCCCGTACATTTTGCGATTGCGCGAGGAATGATACTCATCTTATTCCGCAAACCACCCGTGTGATTCTCGGCATTTTCCATAGTGTTTATTATCGTTAAAGGTGATGCTTAAACGATCTGTTAATCACGTGTAAATGGAAGGAGCCTTTCTTTCAATTTCCTATAAATATATTATTTAACTGTAGCCGACATAAAAAAGTAACTATAATAAAAGTAACTATAATAAAAAATATTAAAAAATTACATATTGCAATAGATTTCTTAGTTTCTTAGTTTGCGAATTAACATCTCAAAAATATGCTGAAACAGTTATAAATCCTATAAATCAAAGGAGAAAGATGCAAAAAAAGTTAAATCCACAAATACTTACTGTTATAAATATAATTATATTTGTCAATCATATTAATAAAAAAAGTAGTTTTTTATTCCAAATTCAGTTAAAATCCTTTCTCTAAATAGAAATTATACTTTTCATGCTACATTATATTATTTTATTAACTAAAACAATAAATTTTTCTTTAAAAAAAGATCTTATTGATAGTTAAATGAAAAAAAAAATTATACATAATAAAATTATACATAATTTTTTTCGTCAAAAATATTCAAGTGGAGATGATTTTTGCCTATAGATCACAATTTCGTTTATATCTGATATTCTATTTTGTAACGTTTCCTGTACTATTACGATACATTTCTCAGAGAGCGTCCAAAATATAACTTGGTGCTAAGTTTCGCGCACTTGCACGCGTCCGCTCGGTTGCCCGGAGAAGGGAGGAGAGAACCCTTATGAGTAAAAGGAATAAGAAAGGGAAACGGTAATATGGCATATCGGCGTACACGCGTGGCTATAAAGATACTTCGGTAATGGACTCGACCCGGCCCGACAAAGGGCTTTATTTAAATAACTCGCGGCAAGCGCGACGGACCATTCTCAAATCCGGAGACATGCGAGCGCTCGAGTCTCGCTGTTACTTGAGCGCATTTATTCCCTTGAGCATTTATTCCCTTGAGCACCCCGTGCGATAATAAAGTGGCCCCCTCCTGCCCTGGCAATTCTCTCGCACCTTCGGGTCTATCAGTCTCGGGTTTCGGTCCCGTAAAACATTGATCAGGAGTTAATTGACGGATTTCAATCTTTCCGTCAGCGATGTGCACAAGAGCCGATGTGGGATCGACTTCGAGAATTATAATAGATAAGGCGATGTCCTTTCTTCCGTAGGTAATCAAATACATCTCTTACATTTAGTGTTTCTTCAGCTTTCTGTCTCGATTTAAAGACAAATATCGCAGTTTATCAGCGAGTAAAAATTGTCTAGCAAGTAAAAATTGTTGTTACCATACTTATCATAATAATTATCATGCAATGTAATGAGGCATAATAAAGAATATAATTCAGAAAATATACATTCAAAAGAAAAGACATAGTGATAACAACTACATAAATAATAACTATATATACAAGTTTTATTTGTACCTAGAATTAATGCACACAATTGAATAAATTATTTTATAACTGTTCCATCTAAAGTTGAATGGTTTTGATAACTGGTATTTCAACTATACATTAATTCTATTATTGTTTTATCCAGGAACTCTAATTACAGAATGAGCTTTCGAAGTACCGGAGCCGGCGGTATTTGTCGCGCGCACCGAAACGAAGTAATCCACTAAACGATCGATGCCCCGAGGATGCAGTGGGACGGAGATGAAGGTAGTCTAATGAAAGGCACGCGCAGTCTGACGGGCCCGGCGTGAGAATAAAATAATTAGCTGAGAGTTGCCCTCTCCCCGCGTTGAGACGAGACGGGCTGAGACGAGATGAGACGAGACGAGACGAGACGAAACGAGAGGAGACGAGCGAGCGCTCGCCTCTCCCGCGCAATCCTTTCTCGCGTTCTCGTCGGACCCAGAACTCGAACGAGAGTGTCGAGTGGGAAGGAACGAGGTGGAAGTGCCAGGACGAAAGGAGACGACTGACTCGGCCAGGTGGTCGTAAAGCCTTAGAATGATGCTCTAATAAATCCCACTGAAAAATTGCGAGGCCTCGAGGGCTCGCCGAGAAGTTTCTTCTTCTCTTCCTCGACCATCTTCCTCTGCTCCTCCTTCTCTTCCTTCTCCTCCACCTCGGTCTCCTCTTGCATATCCAAGATCCGAGAGGAACCCGAGGGGACGACGACGTGGTGCAGTCTGCTTAACCGTTCCTTTCGTGACTTTAATGTCTCGACGAGGAACACGTTAGGGATGAGTTGTGCGAAAGCGGCCGCGATCGGAGATCGCTTAGCTGTCGGCGGAAACGAGGAGCCGTCGCTTCGTCTGGGCCTTTCGATGGCTCTCGGAAGCGATGAACACGTCGGGGAATCCGAGGAAGGAGTTGATGGGGATTGTGCCGCAAAGCTGTTGGCAAACTGGATAGCGATGGGAAAAATAAGCTCGTCCCTTTGATCGTTGGCGCGAAGGAACCTCTGTGCATATTTTATTTGAATGGTTCTGCATTATTACGATAATATTTTACAAAAATAGATACTAAAAATTACGAAACTTCACAAAATCACTGTTCTTTAATACGTCGTAAAGATTTAGAACTGTCTTAAATATTTCTTCTTATTTTTCTACCTTAATTAAAAGAGAATCGATTTCTTGATTAAATAGAAAACGTTATTAAATGAAAGGTATTAGTAAGATATCTAATCAGAGTAGAATAGATCTCAATTATACGGAACTATTAAGAGAGAAAGATAGCAAAGATTATTAATTCTATCTTCGTGATGAATATTTGCTCGAGCGATTGTGACAGCGTAATCAATGAAGTTCTAAAAAAAAATAGACGCGCGAAGAAAGGCAGCTAATTGCAAAAGCGACGAGGCGCAACGGAGTATAAGAATGCGACCTGCACGTTATGGCCCAAGATTAAAGTCCCAAGGAACTTCTAACGAATCGGCATTTCCTATCCTACGTAATTTCCTAGTCAACAATTTCTTTTTATTTTCACTTGTGCAAAAATACGTAAACAACACTATCGTTCGTTTAAAAAAAAAAAGGACGTTGAGAGTTAATCTTTTATTTTCCACGAATAAATAACAACAATAACAACTGCCTTACAACTACTCAGTTAGAAAGAAACATTGAGTGACATGTAATTTTCTGTTACTTGTAAAAATTTATACGGCAAAAAATTTGGCGAAACAGTGATCGTAATTTACGTTTTATATTCTTCGAGTCTTTGCAGAAGTTGATGACTTCTTAATGGTTTTACATCTTTCTTATATTTTTCCGCGGTCTTCCAGAACTATGCGGATACTCACCTTTACGAGCGGACGTTTTGCGAGGGAGGCATCGCGGAGTTGTTCCTCCTCGTAATACTGTGTTGCGGCTTTACGCGCTGCCTTTTCCAGCGGCGATGGTGAGCGGCGCCTTTGTATTTAACCGCGCGTTTCGGTCGCTATCCATCCGATAGTGCCGTGCGGCAGCATGCGCTCGACGATGTAATCGATCGTTTCTCGCTTTACTCGAATCACGACGATTAAATCTTGCTGCTCACACGGCGCTCGGCAGCGTCCGAAGCTGTTTCACAAGGCGGCGATGCAAATGCGTGCTCATTAAAATCGAACGCGAATTATACATTCGATCGATTAGATGGGATTCGGCTCGGATCCAGGACAGTCATTGAGATTTGTAATTTTCTAATTACGTGTATGGCATATATAATTTGAAGGAGAATATTAACTCTTATTACATGATGATTTTTCGATTCTTTATTACACACGATAGGTCGCCCAGGGTTATTTTTCATTTCTACACGTAAACAAACATTATTAAGTGACTCTTACATATATCTATACTTTAACATTTTTAGAAAATATTTATAAAGCTGTGGGTTACAAAACAGAAAAGGATTCAGACCATTTAGTCTGATTTATTTAGTCAGATGCTTCTACTCAGTTCTGTAAGATACTTTATTTTCAGTTCAAGTTCACGTGCACTTAGGGCAGGAAAGTATCATCAAAAAACTAAAATGTATTTAAAAAGTAACTAAATACCGGTATAGAAAATTGTATCTAGATATAGATTTAAAAATAATTTTGTCAAAATAATTATGTAGACTGTTTAAGTATAATGAGAAATACTGAAAAAGTTTTAATAATCAGGCAACCAGCTTCTATTATTTGGACGTCCTACATTATTTTAATCTAATAAAATTATTTTCAGGTTTGTATTTAACTAAATGATTAGATACTTTAGCCAAATTGTTCTTGTTTAATAATCATTATTAGAAATTGTATTTACTATCGAAATTTTTATTTATCTTACTTCATGGAGATGTGTATTTGTTTGTGTAGAGAAACATCAATTTATATCCAATTTTCTTTCATTCTTCATCGTTTTAGAAACTCAACTTCTTTCCTACGTTCAACTTTTTTTTTATATTTTATTTCTTGTAATTTATTTTCTTTTCTTCGGAGACGTTAAGCTACGATCTATAGAATTATACATCCGATCACCCGCCACCCGCATCGAAACTCGTGCTTCACTTCCGCGCTCTCGCGTTCCAGCAGCGCTGCGAAGGCTCCTGATCCTTTATGTACACGAGCCAAGTCGATCTCTTTGACCACATAACGTAGGATAAAAAGGATCCCGCGCGCGGCGGCGGAATCCATCGTGGTCCCGAGTTTCGGATTTCGTCACAGTCCGCTTGCTGCGTGAACATGGATTGGACGCGGCCCGGTGTCGCCCGCTCGCGACTTCGTCCTATTTATTTATTATTCGCCGTGTCCTCCCTATCGGGAGTCCGTGAGAGGCCTCGCCGCCGCCGCCGCCGCCGCCGATGATTTCTCGGTGACCCTGGCAGCTGGTACTAGTGATCCGTTGCGAATTCGGTCCCTGGGACCCGATTTGAACGACTCGAGAATGGTCCCATCATGAACGACACTCTTCTGGGACTTCCCGTGGGTACTGAACGCCGATGATCGAAGAGATCTGTCGAGGGAATCGCGCCGGAATAAAACGCCGCGATCTTGTAACCGTGTCAGTACTCCAGGGAAAATCACGAGAGAATGTTCGATCTTAAGAGTTCTCGAGAGTTTAAGGTGACTCAGTAGATTTCTCGAAGCGAATATTGGATACGTAGATTTCAGGTTTTTTCCTATCTTATGCGATATATGTCCGCTTCCATCAATAGATTAACTTTAATCTGGGATCAACTTACTCTTTATCGTTTTTTAATTTTAAGAATTAATTTTAAGGATCAGAAGAAGTTGAACCGAGATTAAAGTTAATCTACATATATTGCTAGAAACGAGCAATAGTTTTCTGTTCATGTAATTGTTTTTGGAAGCCTTTCTCGACTTCTGTACGTTCCCAGATAAAAATAATATTCTACTAGGGAAAATATACTTGGAAAAATATCGAGAATACTTAATACGACGTGAAAAATGACAAAACAGATGCTACGATAAATGTTAAAGATTTAGCTTTTAAGAGAGAGATCCTTGCTATAACTTTTTAATATCTAGATAATATATCCATTGAAGTCTTTAGGTTTTAGCTGGATAAGCTCGATACTAACCCCGTTAATTGCTAATTCATGCCATTTCTTTTTTAAATTGTTTGCTAACTGATCTCTGTAGCGGAGTATATTGCTAGTTGGAAAACTTTTTCGGCGAGAAAAATGTATTATATTTCTTGGTATGTAGGACTAAATTTTATACTAAATTTTTCAAAATATATTTGCGACATTTTAAATATAAAACACGTTTATATTTGCAAAATTATTTTTTAATTAAATATTTCTCATATTAAAAAATAATATCTTATAAAAATCTATTGATGACATTAATGACATATAAACACAGTTTGTTATAAATAAAAGTATTTTTTAAAAGTATTTACTTATCAATTAAATTCAGAAGGTTAGTTTGAGATTTATATTTTTTCCATTAATTATTAAACTTTAAAAATATATATTTTTTAAAAAAGTTTATATATTAGAAGTAATTAAAGAGCAAATAAATTTGATATTATTTTATGCAGTCGAATTTATTTACAACTTCTTATTATTTTTTAAATAAAGATTAATTTCTTCATCAAATTATTAGCAAAGAAAGCCACCCTGTACAATCTAAACAGGCATATCACGATGGATTAGCCGACCGATCCACGCGCGAATACTTAACGAGGAATGTCGAATTCCCCGTGTCCACGTCTATATCATCGCCATAATCAAACGAAACTAATCCAGTTGGACCGTTTTAACTACCCTAACTAAAGCAACAAACGCGCGATGTTACCGTGTCAGAGTTTAACCATGGACGCTTCCACAGATTTTTCCCGCACGCATATATACACTACCTCAATTCGCGCGTGTCTGCGTGCGTGTGTGCATAGCTTCTACGTAGTTCGCACGAATGTCGAAGCGCAGGGTGGTCTTCGTTCTGGGCGACGAGCTTGGTTTTCAGGGGCTGAAAAGTGCGCCATGGCTCAGTCAGAACCGCTTTTTCAACCCTCGGCTTCTGCACGCTTAAATCATATTTGTACGCCTAATTCATACACACCGGGGAACAGAGAGGCAGAGGGGGAAGGGTGGCTCTCTTTTGACTCGGTCTTTAAACGACCAGCGCTGCGAGGCAAGACTTTACGCTTTCGTTACAGATTGTTGGATCTTGACACTGTAGTCTCTTGTCGACTGCGCTCTACCGAAAAAGATGTGAGAAGAACCGAACAAAGATAGGTAGCACTTTCTATAATAATTAAAACAATAAAACGCTTGTTCCATGGATATCTAACTGATGCTTGAAATGATTCACGTACTAACTTACATCATTTCTTATTGAATGACTAAATTATATTTACAAGTCATTATCGTTTCTTGCCACAACTATCAACGTCGAATCCGAAAGCTTAAATTTCCGAGTCTCCGGATATCAAGCATTCCAACAGGTATAATATATACATTGGCGCTTTTTACCTACACTATATTTGTAATTATCTTACGCCAATACTTGTAATTGTATCTTTTATTTTCTTTCCTGGTTTTATTTAATTTTTGTGGTACGTAAAGGAGGATTAGATGATATCGAATAATCGACTGTTATCGATAAGAATCATTCTTATCCGATATGATATCGGCGATCTTCCTCTATTCCTAATTAGTATTTCTTGATATCAAAATATCTTCATGTGTACAGATTATCATTTCCCAGCTGTTCTATATTTATAGTTCTTATGCTAATCTTTAGTTTTCTTTTTCAGTTATTTTTATGACACGTTCTGATAATTGTTCGTACCGTGTTCTTTTGTGTTTTCAAATTTAAGACATATGCTATTTATTTGTTAAAAAATTATTTACTGTTTTAATTATTATATATTAATTGAATATTTCTATTGATTGCATTTCTTTGAATTTGAGTATCATTTTTTACTTTTAACTCTTTTGTTAGTAATATATAAATAAATATTTATCTAAAAAAATTTATTTAAAAGAATTTTCAGTAATATTGGTTTTAGATATTTGAAAATAATTTGTAATTGCGAAAATTAATGAGATATTTATAATATAAAAATTAAAGCGTCTTTTGACATATATCTTATGTTAGACCACCTTAGACCACCTAAAAAGCAATCATATACCTGACAAACTGTCAACAAGCAAATTCACTCGAGTGGTATCCGAATTAAGGATATTATTACATTGAAAACGAAATCTCATCAAAACATATTATACTATTGATAGTTTTGAGTTTTCTGATCTGCGCTTAGTGTAATGAAATGCCAAAAAATTCTAAAGATTTTTCGTAAACGAGGATCATCACAGTTGATACACAAAAAGTATGAATTCACGCTAATCTTATTTTACCTGTGGAACAACCCTTTTTCGGAAAAAATGCAGCATCACCTTTTGACTGAAAGAGATTAGATATAATACTTGTCAAAATTATAGTGACATGGGTTATAAAGCACAGATCAAATGAAAGTAATTTCCGAAAGCCGAAATTGAAAAAGAAGCGATTTTCGAGAATAACATAATTCTTATATTAAAATTTAGATCTTATATTAAATCTTATTATAAAATTATTATTATATATACAAGGATAAATTAAAAAAATATTTATTTTTGTATATTCTAAAAATATCTAAAAAATATATAACATTTTTCGTTAATTAATTTACTTTCTTTTTTTATATTTTGATTGCCATATCACCTATTTGAATATCACATAAAATTCGTAAGTGTTCTGTTATGCATTTGCGGACAGTTTTATTTGCCCAATTAAGAAAGATTTTACTATAAGTGTTTAAGACATTAAAAAAACAATATAAATTAAATTAAAACGATTAAAACAATATACTGTATTTATTAAGTTCAGTGCCAAAACTTGTCCGTCAAAACATTAAATTGCAATCATAAATTAACAGTGATATGTATACCAATGAAATTACAGCTATTTCTCAAGTGTCAAAACCTGAATGAATTGCTACCGTATGCATTGAATTAACATGTTGTTCTACACGATTCTTAATGGTAGCAATATTGCTTTAAACGCGAATTAAATTAGCCCCGGCTCATAAGCCTAGAGATAGAGATCGAGTGTGCGACGGAACGCCCCAAGTGGACGCAGTTAGATAAAAAGACCGTTTGTGGTGTAATAACTGACGTAACCAATCTAATTTCACGTGAAGATCCGATCGGCGCCGCATAATTGACCTAATCAAATTCTTCGTCGCAGGTCGCCAGCCGAAAAGCGTAAAAGCATCGACGTCAACTGCGTAAGTAAGCATGTCATCACGCATTACGAACTTAGTTCTGCTCAAAAGACTTGGGAACCCTCTCCGATTCCCCTGAACCTCAGGCACATTGCGGTTAGAATTAGAAAATAACTGAGGATTTTGAAGTAATCGAATCTATATAAGTACCGCTGAGAAAAATGTTTGGTTGGTTTAATTGGAACTCTTGTTGAAAATGGACGAATCAGAATTTTTCATTAAATTTACTAGAATTCTAGCTAACTGAAATTTTGATTAATGTAATCAAAATCTTCTATTCGTTTATTTTTAACCAGACATTTTTCTCAATGCAGGATCGATATAATACGTAAATAACTTCAACATTCACCGTATCTGGATATATGATAATGCAAAAATTCTAATACCTTGATAGGGTTAGGGAAACTAGCTAGAAAGTTACTTTGTAGTAACTAGTAACTTATAATTGTTTTCTTTCCAAAAGGAACTAATTATCATTACAAATTACCGATTGTGAAATATAACACGTTGTAGTTACAATTAAAACGTAATATGTCATTTTTTTTCAATTACTGTAATTGTTAATTTTTTGTAATTTTTTTGAATTGCTATTTTAAATACAAGGATCTCATACATTTTTAACATTTATAGATCTTAAATTATTTTACTTATTATTATATTAAATATACATTATGCGTCATCTTATTTACAATAAATTCTTATTTTAATTAAGTAATATCTTAAAATGATCGTATATTAGAAAGCAGGGCACCGATCAGAATTATTCTGTTTTCTCTAGCAAACACAATAAAAATCTAGGGAATAATTGAATAATTTCGATCGGAATCTACTCCGACTTATTTCGTGATAGGTGCTCTGCTCTCTGATTGGCTTACGACATTTTTAATATTTAAGATATGAGAATTGACTATGAATGTATATTGGTCAAATGACGACCAAATTGATTTTCTACCAATTTCTGATTGGTGAGATTTTGAGCTTTTTGATTAGTCATAAGAGTTTGAACGTCTGCGCATCTATATAAGTGTTATATATAAGTGTTAGAAAAGTTACAACACTTTTTTTTTCGATGGGTTTCGAAATGCAGATTATTCACCAAGCAATTGGTTTTTGTTCATGGATCTACAAATGAAAACTAATCACTCAGTAAATAGGCTGCATTTCACAACTCACTGAAAAAAGGTGTTGCAACCTTTCTGTGACCGACTATCAGTACCCTTATTTTTAAAAAGAAACCTAGGGAAAAAACCTATATAAAAAAATCTAAGGAAATACTATAGTAACATATACTATAGTATTTCCCTAGTTTTTTATTTTCTTTTTTTTTTAAGAATAGAGATGCTATTTCATTCGTGCGTTTTTGTCGTATAACAAATGTGCAGAACAGAGAAGTCCTCAGATCTCTCTATCCTATAGCCAATCAACAAACTTGAAAAATTTGTCGTGCGACAAAAACGCACAAATGAAATATCATCTTAGAGACTCTGGTATTCTTATATCATGTTCCGTATTCGTTGTTTAATCTAGTTTAAATTCCAACGAGCAACGCATGTAATCACGTGTCGCGGAATGACATTATTGTTCTGTTGGTTTCTCCCGTAGTTTCCCGTTTTATATAGTTCAATTACGTAATCTACAAAAATACTTTTCATTTTTTAAATAATGGAAGTATAATTATATAATTTTAAATAATGGAAGTATAAGTATATAAGTATTTCTTTCGCTAAACCTATTATTTTATATTAGACGCATTCAATAGAACGCAATAGTTTTGCATTTTATGCTGTCTGCTGAACGATCCTAAACGTATTTAACGTCTCAACATATTTACTTATCGGTCGCCATAATTTTCAGCATACAAAGAGTGTTTTCAGGAAGACAGTATTTTATTTTTATTGTATATTTCATATAAATTAAATAGTGTTGAATCAAGGCCATTAGAGATCATCAGATAGAATCAGTCCATAAGATGGCTGAGATACGTGAATAAATAATCTTATTGCACATCTTGTATTGTTCCAAAAGGCATCATCTCGAATGGATTGATTTTTTTCACTCACTCTCTGAATACGTTAAACCTCAAAACGTGTCGGTCAAAATAGCTGTCAATATATTATTCTTGTACAATATACATACGTAACAAATAGTATTACAATATAATAGACATTTTCGAAATACATGAAAACGTATATGTTAGCATCAATATTATAAAAGCGTTCAGCGGTGTTCAACAGAATATTTAACATATTGTAAAACGTTGCACAACAGTTACGTTCTGCTGAACGCACTCACTAAGTCTGTTTTCTGTGGCTAAACTAGTGTACACTTTTGAAACTTAAAGTGAGATAGACATACACTTGTTTAAAGCAAGAAAGAGAGTTCTAGAATAGTCTAATGGAATAGAAAACAGACCGACTGTTACAAATGAAGGGATGGGCGGAATTCTATTTAAGTCCTTTTTTGGGCAATTAGTTTTTTCATGTAATATTGATCGTAATAGAGAAAATTTATGACATGTAACTTCTTAAAGATATTACATAAATTCATTTATTGTATTCATTTATGTATAATAAAAAAAGTAGCAAGTTGTTTTAATTTTTATTAATATCAAGATTTTGTAATTAGGCCTTTATTCCGTCCATCCTCTTAATTGTTCTTAAGTCGAGCAATATACACCATATTTTCGCAGTAAACAGTATTCCAACTGTGTAATAACTTAACTGTTCACGCGCCTTCATCACCGCCAGTATCAATGCATAATAATTCACACGTTAACGCTGAACAAACGCAAATTGTCAGTCATGCTTTAAATCAAACAGATGATGTGATAATGATGATGAGCAAACACAACAAAGCCAGCCGATTAATTCGAACTGTGTGTTAAGGTTTCTCAATAACTTCAAGATAAGATTATTAACAAGAAAGAGAGATTACACGAGATATATGAAAAGATTTTTAAACATAACAAAACATGTATAAAATTATGTTATTTTTAGAAATGTTTCACAAATCAATCAATCGATAAATGCGTTTTTCTGAGCAAAATCTGAAGAAATCTGATTCTATAAAAGGTACAAATTCCGGTACAAAAAGTGAAATGAAAGGCTGGACATTAGAACAAATTGCAGACTTTATTAAATTATTTAGAAATCCATATTTGCCTTTTGAAATTTTTTGATTATTTTTGTTAGATTGGATTATAACCAACTAAGTTGCTTAATGATTTGGCGCTTATTTACAATAGTTTCTCGTATAAAGGAGAGTGTAAATAGAAAGACAATGTTTATAAAATAATATCTCGTATTTTTCTTCTATTATAAATTTGTTGATCTTGTAATAGATATATCAAAAAATCAATTAGACTTAAAAAAACTTATAGAATTTTGGAATTGATCGAGAATTCTACGAGAAGATATAACAGTATGGCTGCGAATTGGAACGTAACAATCGAAATTATAGAGAACGAACGAAGAATAACTCGAACATAAGAGATAATAGTATTATTTCTAATTAGATACATAATTTACATTTAAAAATTACCGATGTTAATATATTAATATATATTAATATATTAATATATTTATATTTTGATAGTTATCTTTTTATCCTTGTAACATTTTCCATTGTTTTGAATATTTGTGTTAATTATAATCCACACAACTAACAATAACAATAATCTTATAGTCATAATAGTAATATTATGTTGTAAATTCGGACATATAAACATCGCTTCATCGGATATGGAGTTCGCCAAGCGCAGCCATTTTTGCTCTCGACGAGGGGGCACACACCTTGATATCCCGTATGAGAACAACGCGGATCTACGGGGGTCCTGGTTAGGGGACCTTAGACGTGTATATGCTGATCGTTTTGCAAAAGATCCATAAACGCGGCGTGATGCGCGACCAATCAACGCGGCGTGGCCAGCTGCCGTGTGGGTAATGCCGACCGAGGCGGCATGAAGCCTCGGTTCATTCATCAAAGCCCTGGTTACAGCAGCAGCAGCCCCCGAAAAACTCTCCCCCTTGATACTCTTCGACTTTCACGTGCTCCCTCGGCGCCATTTCGAAATACGTTGAAACGCATTTCGACGAACAAGACTGAATCAAACGTTTTCTATCTGTTTCTAATAAAAATTTTATAATCTTTCGCAATTTCAATAAACTGATACGATTAAAAAATATATGGATTGTTATTTCTAAAAGATAATTTTTATTCTAAAGGGACATACCTTTATATTTTTGCATACATTAGTATGCAAAAGTGAACCAACGCTCCTTTCTCTTTCTTTAGCTATTATTAAGTGCTGTTTACTTTACGATTATACATGCAGTCGCTGCCGGCAGAGAGGATTAGTAAACCTTCAACGTGACGCTCATAATGGATGCATCAGCAACAATCATTATTAAAAAAATGTCATCTTGTATATCAATCGTGATGATGGATCAGAGCAAGGGTATTTCGCGTATCAAAGGTGTCCTTTCCGAACACTGTCGATTCGAAATCGTCGTTAAATTCGCAACACCATGATGCCGGTGCGGCTACGATTCTCATAGTTTCTCCCCGACATGTCTTCGACTAGGACGCAAAATAGGCGAGCGTGCAACTGCTGCTCGCTTACAGTCGCACGAACGGGCGGCACGCACGCACGTATCCATCCCCCATGCGGGATTTGTACGGCTTTCATTGGCTCGGTTAAGTTTGATTAATCTATTCGGTCATACCATTGTTCGAAACGCGACGGGCAATCTCATTGGTTGAAAAGGGCGGACGATGCACCGCACGGGGGGCTGCATTGCCATTAAGAGGGAGCAGCCATCATGTTCGCGTGAACTGGTTCTGTATGTTTTTCGCTTGTCCCATCTTATTTCCCCTTCGACGACAGCGGCACTTCGTTTGTGTGGAGCAGAAACATAAACTACAAAAAGGAAAGAAAGAAAGTACAGCGACCAGCTAATAGAAAATATGACTTTGATAAACAGTTGACTAGATTTTTATTATTAAATGAAGTAAATGAAAATGAAAAACAAATCAACATTGCACTGTATTTTTTTAAAGTATATCATAAGATGGGATGACTTTGGTCCAAAATTAGAGGTAACTTTCATTTCGATACATGTGCTGGCATTATAAAAATTTGAACCAAAATAACACCTTTTTTAGAGCCAAAGTTATCTTAATTGAATCAAAGTTACCCCATTTTTTATTTCAAAAAAGGAGATTCTTTTTTTAAAAATAATTAAATTGAAGTACGATAATTATAAACGTAATAACAGATGATCTTATCGCAAAGAATATTCGGTATAATAATATCATATTACATATATACAATGAACATGATCTTTATTTTTTAATTGATCAACATGAATTGTAAAGTCTATGTCATAAGTACACAAGGAAGGATATTTTTATTATAAATCATTATTATTGCGTAAGTTCCAACAATTGCGTCAAAAAAATTAAAATAATAAATTAGTCTTAGAAGTTATGATTTCAAGACGTGCATTAGAAAACGCTTCAGGCAATGATGTAAGGTATAGTTATTGCAAAGTGAAAGGATTTTGCATCATCGAAATATTAGCTCCTACTAGAAATTTCCGTAATATAGTTGTTTTATCTTTACAACAAACAGTTAGCTTTAGAGCAATTACGCCCGAGAAGCAATGCTCGGGATTTCAGAAAACATTTTATTTTATCACATCGTTCTTTTTACTTAACAGAGCTGCACTCGATATTCAAAGTGTTAGGTAATACCATTGTAGTAATTGTGTATGTAATAATTGACGGTAATTACACAGAAATTTATAACATATTGTCCAGACTTTCTCGGAGGAAAATCGCATTGGCCGTTTTATATCGCATAAAATGATTTTTATATTGTGAAAAATATATATCTCGGATATGCATCGCGGCGCATACAGGCCGAAGTCACGCAATGCACGCGCACGCACGGATTGACTGTAAGGACACCCTCAGCTAAATCTCCATCGTGAGAGTGTGGTTTGAATCTGGGAGGTCGTCACACTTATCAGCTTTACAGTTGCCTATACATCTGTTCTAGTTATTGTATTGGAAAACACAATTAATAATTATAAAATAAATAAGGTTTCAAGAAAAAGATTTGATAAAAATAATATAGCCCTTTACAATTTATTATAAGATGTATTCGCCAACTTGCAATGTGCGAATTCTTTGCGACAAAAATCATCCTTTATTGCGACGTTTAATTTTTACCGTACTTTATTTTAATTACTTTTAAAAAAGGATCTCACACAGAAGTACTTTCTTTGAAATAAAAATTATTTTTTGTAAAAGAAACTAACATCAACTAACATAAATATTTTGTTCTTATTTTGATTAATAGATACAAGTAATTGCAAATTATATTCTGAATGAAAAGTTTATTGTTAAAATATGAATGCCAAGTTAGCATTGTATTACGATGAAAGTTCTCACGAAAATACGTGACCACGCCGTATTTTTTGTACCAGTTCTTGACCTACCACATCGCTATTGGGATCAGGGCAATTTTGAAGCAACAGATTGGGGGAAGATATTTGGTAGGATTGGCGACGAGAGAAAGGCAAGCGATGTTCAAAGGAGCCGCTCTTGAAGCAACCCCGTACCGCGCTTATGGGGGTTGGAATATGGGCGGGGATCATTGAATAGCGAATTACACACGGAGGCAGGCAAACGATACGTGAGGTCCAGGAAAATATTATGCGATTCGGACTTTTAGTCCGACAACAAATTTCGATCTATTTCTTTTGTCATTTGATCATATGCAAAATAAATTGATTTTGATGATAGTCGAAATAACGAAAAAAGGCATACCCTGAAAAAACACAAAATTACATTAAGATCAAGATGACATCAAGCAAAAGTTATAGAAAAAGTCATAGTGTTGTCATTCGATACTTTTGACGATTTTGATGATTTTTGTAATGAATTTTTCATATCATCATAATGTTTAACAATAATTTTTTACTCAAAAAATCATTATTATATAAAAAACATTCATTATATTATAAAACCGTTGTCAAAAATATATCAAATGATATTACGATTTTTCCTAAAATGACTACTTAATCATCTTGATTTCATTATGATTTTATGTTCTGCCTGAAATGAGAGATGATTATTAATTGTATTTTTGATATTACAAACATAATGATTAATAATTATAATTCAGGTTATTACTTGAAATATATTTTTTAAAATATATAAAAATATAATAATATATATTCTTCATTCATATTTAAAATTCTTTGCACACAAGAAATGTCGTCGTGACAAGAAAAATTGATATCAAATACAATTTTCTGTGTCTTTTTTATCTTTCAAATTGTAAGTTTAGGAAACAATTTTAACATATAATTCAAATTTGACAAAAATAGTCTCAATATTATCGTTAAAACAATAAATGTATAAAGTAGCGCGAATTCTCGATATCAACATTCCTAAATAAATTAGTATACTGAAATCGTAATTCTACATCTACGACATATCCGTAAATATGCTTGCTCAATAAGATATGAAGGGTTAAAGATAGAAGCTGGTAAGGGCGAATCGTTGTGCGGTGGTACTTTGTGCTGCAGGAACTTGGAGATCAGGCAGTACAAGAGAGAAAGAAAGAGGGAAAGAACGACCACCTACTTCGTCGACACAATGGGGCACAAATGCGTGGCGACAGGACCCGTAGATATACGGCAGGCTGATTGCTCGTTGTCACTGCGTGCCCGATTGTCGGCTCTTCGGGGCCCACCAAACCCCCCGCCGGTCGCGTACTGTCTCCTGACGACGCGCCCGTGATCAACGACGGATTCGCGGGGGCGGCTGAAAACCGGGAGACAAGCCTGACGATTCGGGACCGATCGCGAATTATGCACGCTTCGCTTTTTAGGCCGGTCGTCTCTTTAAATACTGCCCAGTCTCGCAAAGTATGCAATAATAAAAGGAGGGAGATAACATCATTTTCTAAGATATGCAATAAGTTCCAGTTAACAAATCTATTATCTGTTATACGCCCACGAACTTTCAATCTTGTTCGATATTAAACACAGAAAAATTTTATTGAAGTTGATTGCTAGAATTAAAATTTTTGCAATATTGCTTATTGTTTGATTTTTCTATATAATTATTTTGATAGTCTAACAAAATTATTTTTCAGATTTTGTATCTAGCTGAATTTTTCAGATATTTCACTAAAATTTTTTGTAGAAATTAAGTATGCACTTACCTTGTTAGCGCAAATAAATATTTATAAGATGATATTAATAGTATAGTCAAAGAACACGACGAATTTTTCGCATAGTCCATTTATTTATATAACGTTGCATTATACAAATCGGATATAATTGTCGTGTCAACAACACGTTATGTGCGATATATATAATAATTGAACTGGCCAATTGAATAACTTGTGGGAAGAAGAATCACAACGTCGACTGATATAAGAATATCTTTATCAATAATTTTAATACGATACGCATAAATATGTACAGCTTATCTATCAAATATATGCGAATCATTCGTAAATATATATATATA
>Ga0157364_1001849_pt1 | contig 18773 bp, 15 predicted proteins | sample AttsexASBM2_FD_111476 | JGI IMG/M metagenome (GOLD analysis project Ga0157364, IMG submission 111476) | Fungus gardens microbial communities from leaf cutter ant in Ribeirão Preto, State of São Paulo, Brazil - Atta sexdens ASBM2 | ecosystem: Host-associated > Fungi > Mycelium > Unclassified ...
AGACGGAATGGCGCGGAACATAATGAAGTCTTGCTCACAGAGGCCGGTCTTTAAGGGGCTCAAGAATGAACTCGGCAATGAGCGTCGGCACGCTGCAACTTCTTATTACGTTTCCTGGTTATCGTCACGCCAAGATCTACTTAGGAACAAGGCGGCAGTGGCCTTTACGAAAGGGTGCATGTTCAACGGAACTTGTCTCTGGGATTAGACAGATAGCCAACGCGAATACGTTCCGCGAAGATTGTTGTTCATCTTTTTGTCGTCTTCTTATTAGCTTAAGAAACAACGTTGTAGAGTCAAGTGTACGAATTAATCATTTTTCAAATCAAACTCTGATTTTTTTTACAGTAAACTAGAAAAATTTCAAAAGTACAACAATTTTTTCAATGGCTTAAATAAAGCATCTCGCAGGAAAGAAATTTCGTGACATCGTAATAACGTTAAAAGATCCTAATTAACTGCTCGCGAAACAATCTGGACGGCGCAAAACAGAGTTGTGAATTCCTAATTGCGGCAACTAGGAACTAATTAGCTTTAGTTTGCCGTCGTCATACCGCTTGAAGATCAGTCCGTTCTTTCCTTTTCTCGCACCATTCTCCATGGCGCACATGCGTGCACGGACATAATAGAACCTTCCGTTTCCGAGATCGCGGCCACCTTTACGGTGGTCGGCAATCAGCCGGACGACGAATACGAGTGGGTTGTCGCTACTTCTTATTACACGTTTCGTTTCTCCCGGTTATCATTGCGCGGCGATCTGCTTAAGAGCATAGAGTTGCCACTACGACGTATCCTGGCCACTAGCGCGGTGGCCTCTGACCCACCTGACAAGTCGAGGGAATGAAGGGGAGGGGGGGGGGAGGGGAAAGGCCCGTGTGTCACGTCGTAAAATGAAACGGGTCGACCAGCAGTAGGCCGGAACCAGAAACCAGAACCGCGGGACGGCTACGAGTGCCATGCCCCGTTTTCGCCGCCACGCTGCTTTATGCTCGACACGTACCTTCGCGCGAGCGTGTTCTCGTTTGTTTGAATTTACGATTATAGAAAAACATAATGGCTCCTCGACGGACCGCGATACGCGAATGGCAACGCCCTCGTTTCGCGCTCGCCGCGTGGGATCGCATCTCCGCGTTCTCCGGTAGCGCCGCATCTTTCCGCGATCGCGAAAATCGCACGCGAGCGAGTCGCGTGCTGAGATCCGAGGCATGAACTGTAAGATTGAAATGAAAAGATCATATACCGGAGCAGAGCATACCAAAGTCATTGGATACGTTCGTGTATTCGCAGCTGTTAACGAACTAAAAAAATATATGAATTATTATAGATAGAATCTAGAAAATATAAAATTATTAAAATTATTTAAAAAATTTAAAAACTACGCCAAAATAAAATCTAGTTTGTGAACAATAATAAATGAACAAAAACTTGTTTTCCAATCAATCTTAATTTTACACGGAAATTGAAGGCTGTATTTTTAGGAATTAATTGTTAGGAATTAACAGTTATTTATAATTAACAATTTATAATTAATAGTTTGTAAGAAATTTTTGCCGCGGTGAAGTTAATATTAGATTTTTCATAAAACGTCGGTTGGATTTTTCTGTTAGCAATTAAATTACGTACTCTATATATATATATATATATATATATATATATATATATATATATATATTCAGCTTGTATATTACACCTTCTTTCTCACGAAATATGATCTCGATAAACGGAAAAGGGAAACGAATAGTCCGCCAATTACGTGCGCCGCGATGTTACAGTGTCGACAACGCTACGGTACTACGAGGTCTCGATTACCAGGCAAGAACTGGATCGGTCGATTGAGGTAGCCAGCTTGCGGCGATATTATCTCGTTAACTCGAATTTACGATTAGAAAACGCCGTAGCGCGTCGTCTGTTTTGTATCACCTTACTGGTTTCTGCTTAGAATCATTGGTTCGACGACCGAGGGAATGCTTGTCGCGTTCTCATGGAGAACAGCGCGAATCCTGGACTTGGCGGGGTCACGAGAAGTACTTAAAATCTGACCGTCACTCCGGCTGTCAACGATCTCGATCGTAACGAAGTCAAGGAGTCATTAAACGGACGTGTTTCTCGCAGAGGGTTGATTCACTGACTTGAACGAACCAGATCCGAAAACCGGATCATGTAGTGTCTTATTAGCAAAACAGGAAGACGTTATGATTTCGAGGACACGCAAAGGTCTGAGAACCGGGCCGAATTCGTATCCTGTTCCATAACATCGACGATCGCGGTAAAACCATGACGAAAGTCGAGGAGTCGACCTCGGGAAGTAACAAACCGGTGTCGAGTTTCGCGGGTATGTGATTATTCGGCGACATTTCGCGGTTTACGATGTACGAGCAACTTCGACATCGAATCCCGCAAATTGTTACGCAAGAGCGAAAATCGCCACGACTTCGGCATAAGATTACCATCAACATTTGATAGGATATTCATTGGCACTCTTCGGCACGAGAGTTACGATAATTCGAACCTGAGGAAACTATCGGGTCGTTGATTTTAAGAAAGACATGAATCTCCTGCGAAACTCAATGTTTTGCGCATCGTTTTACATTCGCTTCTGATTAAAATTCTCGACTACACATAACTGTCTTCATAAAATACATAAATTTTAAAATAAGTATAATTCTATTATACCATTAAATGACGTTGAGATGTTTTATATATTTTCTACAAGATGAGAATTGTAACCTTAACAATTCCTATTAAAAATATTTAACAAAATTCTGAAAGACAGTATGAAATATATATTTCTCTAAATTCTTTGGATGGCTCAATTTTCAATCTTTAAGAGTGAGATTTCACTCTTCAGAGTGACAATTCACTCTAAAAGTTTTAGAGAGTATTATAAACGGGAGAATACTTCTACAAAAACATGGATGAACTCATGCGATATTAAGATCAAAGGACGTTTCATAATTCCCGAAAGCCACCGAGAGTAACATGTTCCAGGAAACGCACGATAATCCTAGGAAGTAAAGCACTAGGAAAGTCACGGCGGTTATCGTGAGTAGTGGCAGACCACGCCGCACGCATCTAAATTTCTTCTCCGTCCACCGCGTACATATATATACGTACATTGACATTGCCGCGACACGGCGGCACGTGCTATAAGCACAGGTGCCGACGTGCGTGCATGCGTGAGCTCGTAAAGGCATAAAAAGTCGTAGACGCGCGTGAGCGAGCGAGCGAGCGAGCGGCAGACGCGAGATGGAAAAAAAAAGCAAACCGGCAATAATAATCAAAGGAGTGACCCGAGCGAGCAGCCGGTAGAGCGCCACTTTGTCGGACCTGTCTTTCGAGTTTCGTCTCGTGCCACATACAGACAGGTCCGTCGCTCATGGCGTACGCACACGCGTTCACAGCGATACGCCCGATTTCCGGTTTAAGAAATGCCTGATTCCGGTTCCGAAGCTGGGTTTACCGCGAGCCTGATCCGCAGCCTCGGTACCGCAAGCCGCGTCTCGACGCCGTAGGTCGCTCAACGAAGACTGCGTTCGTGTGCGCGTATTCGCGTACTTACGTACAAATGGCCACGCATGTCGTGACCCTGTGGTAACCTCGGCGACCTGCGGGTTCACATGTCGGGCCGCCGTTGCTGCCGCCATCGCCGCCACCGCCGCCGGGGTGAAAGCCTTGTCGTCGATAATACTGCACCGTAAGCACATAATTGCCTCTTGCACTCGTATTTGCGCACGGTACGCGGGTTGCGCGGTCACCGATGGACAGCGAGGAGACGCGAAGTAGTAAAAAAAAAAAAACACGATGGAATGCAGTAAACTGTATAACACGACGTATGGTGATAATTTACTCGTTTGCAACGCGAACGACTCGCAAGAAATACGAATTTGTGCGTAGTTTGATCCTCCAGAAGGAGACTTTAGAGGTTTCGCGTCATGCTCCAGCATACTCCAATGTGCTCCTGTTATAGCTTTTACTCGATGCAACGAGCGCGTTAGAGTGAGTAAATGCTATAGTAGGAGCATTTTTTAGAATATGTCAGAATATGCGACGCGAAACCTTAAATTATCAGAGTAGCACAAAGATCTTTCATGTTTGCCCTATCATTATATCAAATTTAAGAATTAACTAAGTACTTATTGGACGACAGATCCAATACTAGACTATCAGATAAAAGATAGCGGTCGAAGTAGACAATAAGAAAATGTCGGCATTCGGCTCAAATAAAAGGTTTGCGTTACTCTTTTGGTAAATATAAAGCTAAGGAAGTGGGAGACAACACGCTGCAGATACCGATGTAATTAACAAGATTTTCCCCACGCATGGAAAAAGAATGCAGCTCTTTGATCTTCTTTGGTCTCCTTCGCTGGTAGCCGAAGACTGGCGTTTCCTGGGAAATGCAGAAGATGAAACGACAAAAAACAGTATCTTACGCACGTCAACATCGTCGGAATTTTATAAATGCGTTTCTCTCCCTTTTGTCGTGTTTATATTTCACTCAGGATTTCTTCAGTATTCTTACAAATATCTCACGTGATTGGTCGATGTCGGTCACTGCGATTGATTCTTTTGCAACAATTATGAGACAAAAAGCAACGTATCGCTATTATCAAAATTCTTCAAAGTTTCATGTCGAGTAATATTTGTAAATTTTTTTTGCTCGTATCATATTTCTATTTTCCAATTGCCCCACGCAAAAAAAAGACTTGTAGTAATATCAGTTGCTGATTCAAATTTTGCTGTTATTGCTAAAAGTTAGTTATTGAAGAAAATATATTTGCTGCCGACATCCAACTTTATTAGTTGAAATTAAAAGCGTACTTAATACGAATAGCTAAGTAAGTGACAGCTATTATATTCCTCACTATCTTAACCACGGAACCGAGCATTCCATTCGCAATTATTTCTGGACGCTGTCAGTTATCATTTTACTCCAGCAGAGAATATTTTTCGCTGCAGCACTTAAATTTTAGCAGCTAATAAATTGAGCTTTGGCAGCAACATTAGCTGTCCCTATTGTAAGGATGCATTTTAGCTGCGTTGCTAATCTTTTCTCTGCGTGCAGAAAAAAAGAACATTTTGAAATTAAAAAAATAGTCGCTTGGTCGCTTGGTCGCTAGTTCTCTAACTACATCTACATATATTGTATGTAAAACCGCAAGTCATTACACAGCGATATAACAACGCCAATAACAATAATGGGGAAAAAAAACTTGACGAGTATATATTTTCATAAGTCATAAATTACAAATTGCACAGGTGCACATCAAAGTTAACAATTTTCTGGTTAGAAGTTTTTATAGCCATGATAACATATCTCCAATTGTTTACCGAGACGTTGTCTTATCAAAAAGTTGTAACACATTGATTTATCACACTTCTGACCTAATATATGTACTTCGACTTACGAATATCTGCTTAAGTATTATATTTTAAACAATATATCTATCGACATTATCGATCTTTTCCGTATGAATTGGACGCATGAATAAAGATAAAACTGATGGCATACACATACGCTCTACGAAATAAGTGATCTAAAACAAATACCGACTCTTACTTTTTCGTTAAATTTCTCTTGCTTTTTCTCATATGTTTTTTCTCGTCTGATCACTAACATTGAGTACTTATCTCTTCGACAGCTATGAAGAAACGAAAAAAATACTCCGTTTTATACGTCGTTTAATGTTACTATGACGAAAGATTGTGGCAAGGTTTATTCCGAAAAAACTGCGGATTACGGATCCAATACATATTTAATATTTATTCTTGACATGAAATCGAATCAAGAATGTAAAGAGATCCCAGAAGAATGTCTTCAAAATTTTTTACAACGTAAGGAAACGTTTTAAATTATGACGATACTTTTTTAATTCAAATAAATATAAATGCCTTAAGAGCCAGACACAAAATATTGATATGATTCAATATTAATTTATTTGATTATTTGACAATAATTAGACAAACATTTCGATCCATGCTTGGGATCCTTTTCAATGCAATGTAGTATAGTCCAATGGGTTAATAACATATGATCCGTTAATCCAGAACGCGAAGTTAATATATGACATTAATGTATGGTATCAGAGCTTAATGCGCAATACTCCACAAGAATCATTAAGCTTCCAACTTTAATGATCATTGTTGAGCACATTATTAGAGATGATAATCGTTTGCATGTTACAAGTCATCTGATACTTATTTAATTATCAAAAACTTCCGTAAATCCAAGACAGTTCTGATGATGAAGTGTTGATGACAGTTGCACAGAACTACTTACGTTTTCGAGAGCTTAAAACGCCAGGCACTCGATCTGCAATCTGATACCTCGCACCTAGAGATCCCACATTTTCAAGGGTGCGTATCGGGTTCCCAAGGTGTGCGCACGCGAATCCCGTTTCGCATTGCGCGTCCTCGGATTAGCATCGCATTATCGGGAAACGCTCTCGCGAGAGGCGTCGCGAATGGAGAGCGCGAACGGATCCGTTTCACGTAAGCCGAATTCATGAGGCCCAGGTTTTGCCGCTATGGCCCCGGGTGATGGCGGCGCATTCTCTTTACTTGCCGAAAGAACGTGCTCGATCTCGCCACGGCCGGGGTTTACCCGCCGTCTTTTCCCCGGTCTCGGCCACGATCTTCGGGGCCTATATCCGCACCTCTTCAGGCACAAGTGTGCCGAGGGCGACCCGAGACGCAACCACGCAGGATAGTCGTCGAGAGACTTCTCATCCTCTCGCCGTCACCCTTCGTATTGCGAGACAGACGAGAAAAGGCAGGACAGAGAAACAGGAGAGAAAGTAGACGAGAGATCAGGTATCAAGTGTAAAAAAAGATCATTGTACGGAAGCATCTGACCGTAGGGTAGGAACTACAGTGATGGTGCGAAAGGATAGAGTGAGATGGAAAGAGGAATGTGTACTTTTTTTTTAGAGGGAAAAGGGTTAAGAGGAGACAGAGATAGAGAGAGAGAGAGAAAAAGAGAGAAAGAAAGAGAGCAGAAACGTGAGGGAACGATCCTTCGTGGATGGAAAAGACGAAGAGACGATCGGAAGAGGATGAAAGGGAGGAAGGGGGGAACCAAAAGCGTTGGCAGTTTATAAGGGTCCCCGGTATTGTGGATACGTATTATCATGCTAAATATAACATGTTAACTACTTCGCATAATACCGCGATCCTCTCGATTCTTCTCCCGTACGGTCGATCGGCGAATCGCGCTTCTTCGCGCGCGCGTCGCGCATCGAAAATTTTATTGCCGAATTCGGCAGATGCAGCGTGCGACGCGCAGCGGAAGTGTAGCGCTGGTTTTCCTCGCTGATTTTATCTGTCGACAGGGCATGGAGAAAGGAGAAAGAAAGTATGACCCGTCTCTTATGTTTCTTTGAAGATGCCAATTCAATTATCATTTCAATGAATATAGGATTTATATAACATTAGTTATTCCTAATTATAAAGATAAAAACTACTACAATACTCATATTATATTAAATATATAATAAATTATATTAAATAAAGCGATATCTTATTAATCTTATTAATAAAATTGATTAATATATTATTAATTTTTTTACATTTGTATTGACTATTTAAGGATCTTATCTTTTCAAATCTCACTGTAAATTCGGTGCATACATCTATTAATTTTTTAATAAGATTAAAAAATAATGAAAACATGTATCTTTCTACTTATGTATTGTGATTAATTTTATATTTAATATTTGAGACTTGTAGAAGATTTTTGTCATCATTGAAATTTTGAAGAGGTTTCCATTCCGTTAGATATATGTATAAAAAAAAATGTGATCCTTCTTCACTCGTCGTGGTATTTGTGAATGCGAAAAATTCAATCTTTTTCGTTGAGCGGCCGATGTCAGTCAAAAATGCTCAGATGGTCCAGATGGCGGACCCCATAAAAAAAGCAAACGGAAGCAACGCGAATGAGCCTGTATTATATCGATCTCGATGTACATAGCGTGAATTCGTCACGCGTTTTTAAGGCGCGATGCGGATCGATGCCGATGTCGGTGATCAGTAAAAGGAGCTATAACTTTAAGGTCAATTTTTCACGGACTGTTGAAGGGGTGTGATGGGCCAGAAGTTGCTGGTGCAAGAGGCGCCTGGCTCTGGTTCCGCCTCGACGAATCGCATGGAAGGCGGTGAAGGTGCCGGAGGAGGGGAGCTACACCACTTCCTCCAATACAACCAGCAATCTCACAGTCCTAGCCAGAGTCTGCAGGGTGGCCTTCCACTTCCGCTGAGCCCACAACCCTTGCGACACGACGGTGCCTCGAGCGCCGGCATCGTCGGGGTCAAGAGGGAACCAGAAGATCTCAGCTCGTCACGCGGAGGCCAACAACCCAGCAAACGACACAAACAGGCGCAACCCGACAGTCCCACACCACCGGGAATGTACCATCATCATCCGCATCAGTTGCAGGTAAATTTCAGACGATCATTGTCAAGTGCAATCACGAGTTCTCCCCTGCGAGAGTTCGCGATTATTTATTTACCGAACTTTCAAAAGTCCGACGCTTTTCATACAATATGTGATATGTTTGAATTAATTTAATTATCCATTCCTACAAGAATTCTCAATTCTTCGCGTTGAAAGTTATTCCCATAATCATATGCGGTGAGAATAGAATTTGTAATCAATTTTGAAATAACTTCAAACGTTATGTGATTTATTTCGCGTAAAATTGCTAAAAATTGCTAAAGATTTCCAACTTCTATACGATCCTCGCCGAAACGTCACGTCGTGTCACGTATAGCCTAATATGCAACATCGCATTTGCACATCGCAAGATAATATTTGAGAAAATAACATCGCTCAAATTCTTCTAACATCGCTTCTCGCGTATTTCGAAAATTGCACAATTGCAGCGTATCTCGCGAGTTCCACATCATCGCGCCGTCTTTTTTCCCCATAAAAAGATGTGTAAATGCGACAGTGGAAACACGGAGAACCGCGATCTTCTCGAGATGCGCCAATCGCGGCGAATTGTGCGAACGTGGTGGAAAATCAACCGCAATTGACGGGTGTACAGGTGCAGCAGTACGGCAGCCCTTACGACCCCTACACGTCGTGCAGTCCTAGGTTGCAGTCAACTGCCTATACGTCTACGTCAGCGACCGGGACGGGAAACACAACGGCGAATCCGGGTGGCGGCCTCCATCAGGAGGCGACGACAGTCTACGTCGCCGGTGACGCATTGCCGCCACTCGCCTCGTCAAGCTCTACTTCCTCGCTGTCCACCACGACTGCTTCGTACACGAGGTACGAGGTCGTGCCAAGCTCATACGCTACGACACACGCGATACGCTCGTCGTCGAGTAGCAGCAAAGTCCTAACCGTTGATCTTCCCAGCCCTGACTCTGGCATAGGCGCCGACGCGGTGACGCCCAGGCAGGATCATCATCCAACCACGGCCCTTCATCAGGTGAGTCTACGAGCGAGATTAATTTCATTCCTCTTGTTATTCGATACATTTCTACGTGGTGCATCCAGCTTTAGCTTCTAGATAGTCTATTTTTTTAAATCTTACAGCTTTTCTTTGAATAATTTTTTTGTAATTTATTATTTTATCGTATTACTTCAAAATATTGATATTGTTTCAACATTACTATAATGGCGGGCTTAGAGAGATTAAAAGCAAGATTCTCTTATACATCATTAGCGTATGTTTTTAAGTACAGGTAGGCGTGGATGCGTTTACGAACTATGTCGATCGAATTGAATAAAGATCTCTCGTTTTTTTGACTCGATAAAGTCACTAAAGTCAGATGATAGTATAAGTCCAGGATGAAAATTACCATGATCAAACAAGTATGAATTGGAACAAGAAATTCCACGGAAAAAATTTGCTGACATCTCATAGCAACTGACATAAAGTTCGGAATACTAAGAATGTAGAGAGCTGAAAAGCTTTCAAAATGGAATAAAACGATCCTCGCGTATAACATATTGCTTTGCCACGTAATATATTAACACTGCCCTGGCGCAAGATGATGACACGGAGTTAGCCGACAGGGACGATTGTAAATGTCCCTCACGTCTATATAAATTGCAATCACCAGGCGATATAACCAAGAGCAAGTCATGATCGGAGCGGGATCCTGCGGCTGTCTCGTCAACGAGGATCGAAGTTAACGGGTTGCAGGGGGGATACATGAAAAAATATTTACTACTCGGAGGTGCTCGCTACTGAATTACGCGGATGGCGTTACGTGTCGGCATTAATTTTCGGGAAAAATGCTTTAGAACGTTTGGCCGAGACAGAATCGCTGTGCCCCGAGACGCGGAGTAACCGTAACTCAATCTGGAGAGCTGCCATACGGAGGCAACGATGGGAAACGGCATCATCTGCTGCAGCCGCTCCCGCGCTATCGTTTTCAATTCGATCAACCACGGTACAAATGTCTTCGCCCACGGCGCCATAAGCGATCGCGATGCAATTAATCTCGCGTGATACCGTAAATATCGTTCGTTAACGCTCGGCTGGCTCGTCCCGGCAAAAGATACCTTCGATACATTAATATATGCGGATATTAACCGTTATCCTATTGCGAGCATATTCACACGCGGATATGCGTGTCGGTATTGCTGCGTTATGGTATCGTTTTCAATGCGATTTGTCAAGTAAGTGTGAGCTTTCGCCCACAACGATGCCTCACCCGCGAGAGAGAGCCGGACTCCGCGATTAATTCCTCGTGTCTCCTGCAATGCAAGCCGGGCACGGTATTACGCGTAAAATGCTCTAAATACAGATCGAATGCGTATGCACGATCGCCTCGAAGCAATTTGTCAGGCAAGTTTTTCCATCTTAACATCACAGTTATATACGCCGATGCAATAAATTCGGAGACGCTAATTCTACGCTAATATTATGTCGCGTATAATACACTAAAGGAGCAATTATGGTATCTTAGATTACGGTAAATCGCAAAACAGCCGTATCGAAAAAGCGAACCTGTTCCTCCGGTTCTTAAAACTTAATATTTGCAAAGATTTTTCGTAATAGACATGTTTTGCTAAAGCGACCCTCTTATCAGCCCCTCATTCAATAAATAATCGTAATAGTCGCAAAATCCATTACGGTAAGATGTGTATTTAATATTAGAATTTTATTATATAATCGGACGGCACATACACATACACACACACATACACAAATTTTTCTCAAGGAAATAACATTAATTTCAATAAACTGTAATCATATCGCGTTTTCACGAAAAAAGAGGCTTTGGAAGTTTCTCTGAACTTATCATTTCTATGTCAGGCGTATTTAACTCTTTCTATACGAATCTTGTTCAATTAAACGATAATATAGTTGCTTGTATCATTTCGTTTATATCGGCAATTCTTGACATAGGCAATTCGTCATGTACTGTTTCATATATCTCGTCCACTTCCGGAAGCATTAATCGTGTCGCGCGCATTACACGCGAGAGTAAGTCATTAGCATTGCAGTCGACATTACGAATTAGAAAGCACGCGTTCGTTCTGCTCCGCTTGTGCACGCGGCAGATGTTGAAATAAAACCCGAAGCCCCGGGTCGAGCGGATTAGATATCGGATGTAAGTGCTACTGAAAACCGATCCGCTCGCCTGATCGGCACGCTTGTGTTATGCACGCAATTAAAACATTGATATTCAAAGTGGGTGAAGCATTAAATTTTACCGTCCGCGCGCCGTTTTATTTCGCGACTAATACGCCTTCTACCGACAATTTTCTTAATATTTGAGAAGTGATGCTGCTCTGAATCGCACCGAGATAACGTAACACGACTAATTATGATCACACAACGCGAATGATACATCTATCTGATGAATTTGATATCTTGCCAACAAAAAAGGATCTCGTTTAATTAATCGTAAATTTCCGGTACATGTAAAGTGACATCTTGTTTTAATATGGTTTTAATATCATGCAAATTGCATGTATTATATTTTAATCGGACCCACGGATTTTTAGCTGGTTGGTACTTGACTTATAAGATTAAGCTTGTTTAGATATTAAATATTTATGCGCGCTTTCTCATCCAGGACAATCATCAAGATCGTCTTAAGTTTTGTTTTAAAGTGTTACGATGACCAATCAGCTGTATTAGCATCTTAAGATATTACTTAAGACGATCTTGAAATAAGAACCGATTATGAATACCAACCTATAAGATAGATAAATCATTGGTAAATTGTGCATGTCGTGCATGAAATTTCCTTAATCACACAATATAATAAAATTATAAAAATGATCTATTAAATTCTTGTATGCATGTGTATTATCATAAATTAATTAATTTAACATAGGGAAAATGATTTTACTGAAAGATCTAAAAATTTGCCGAATACAGAAAATAATTTTGTTGGACCATTAAAATAATTATATAGAAAAATGAAGAGCTATACTGCAAAAAGTTTTGATATTCTAGCAATCAATTTGAGTTTCTAACAAAATTGTTTTAGTAGTCTAATAAAATTATTTTCTGTTTCCAAAAAAATTTTAGATCTGTCAGCAAAATCATTCTTTCCGTGAAAAATTCAAATTTTTATCGCATAATAAAAAATCTAAGGATTTTAACATGTTGTATTTTAAGTGTTAATCACGAAAACGTTGAATGTTAATTAAAATTTTCAATTTGAAAAATATATGACAAAAATATATGCGATAAAATTTTTGTTAACGAAACGTCTTAAAACTATGCTGAAAGAAAATATGCAACTTTCATGCTTATTGCATCTCATGCATTTAATAACATAAGCAACTTTAACATAAAGCATTTGAAAAATTCTAAAACGACGAATAGCTTTGTGTCGATGTGCGGTAGATTCAGTGGTTAGAGAATTTAGCAAGAAAGAAGCTGCCGTAATTTTTTTTTTTTGGGATGACAGAGAGTTGAGGTAACGAGCTGCGGTAACCGCGTTGCATTGAAAAATAACTGCAGGCGACGCGCAATCGCATGAAGACGTATGAGGGAATAGGTCGTTTGGCAAGCCGCTTATTAACAGCTACGGTTGGAAGCGGGTGTGCGGATTGTGCGGTTGATTTTACGAGACCACAAAGCTCCTCTATTCTTTCTTCGTTCGCGCTGCCTTCAGCAGCGATATACACGCAGTGCGCAACGGAGTGCACGATCGAAAATGCATGAAAAAGCGCATATTAATGATAAATGGAAAATATTACTGTTTTTTTCGCTACAATCCATTTGCGTTTATATATCGAAATTTGTTTACGGCGTAATCAATGAGAAAAAGAGAGACCCAAGACGAACGCATCGGGACAGTCACGTGAAATCGCGTGTTTGTAAACGGTTAATCATTTATCGGTTCAATGATCCTTTTAATCGGCGCAGTTTGAAATTTATCGAGGGATACTTGCGAGAGATACGGAAAAATCTAATGAAATGCATTGATATGCAAAAATAAGTCGCGAATGTAGATATTGAATCGCGATAATGCTGATATACGAAACGAATGATGTCGATAAATAATTACGTTCTTATTAGATTTTTAATTACTAATTACATCGTAATCAGGGAGCATTTAAATTGAGATTTAGTATACTCGTGCATGCGAACGCGTTTTATCTATGTTTACCAGAACATGATCGGAAAAAATTGCACTATCATTATTTTTACATGCTGTATCTCTTCTACATATATCAATGTTACTATACTATATCATTACGTTCCATCTATTTTTTCTTTTACAAGGAATTAAAAATAAATTATTAGTTTTATCACGAGAAAGACGATAAAGCATTTGTTATCATTTATTACTTAAATCATGACTTCAATGTATTTTTCAATATTTTTATATATATAAAATTACATATATATATATATAATTTATGGCAGATTTTCGAATTAAACAAGATTAAAACAGAATTAAAAAATTCAGAATGCTTAAATGGAAGTTAATAATTTAAATTGATTAAATGGATTTCTACTGTTTTACGTGTTGACCAATACGATTCTTATTTTTTAATAAATTTTTAATAAATTATATTTTTTTTCTAGTCCTCATTCGACTATACAGAATTATGTCCTGGCGGAACAACAGCCGGAACAGCGGTAGTTCTCGAAAGTGGAGCGGTGATACACCAACCCCTGCAATTACAGCTGCAGCAGAGCCATGCACAAGCACAGGTGCAACGCAGCAGCTTAGTGTCCACTGGTGCGACAAATCCGAATCCAAATCCAAATCCGCAAAGATCGCGGCCTTGGCACGATTTCGGTAGACAGAACGACGCCGATAAGATCCAGATACCGAAAATGTACGTAGAAAGCTCTGAAAGTTACAATTTATGAAAAAAATCGATGATCGCAAAATATATATGTAATTCTTGCAGTGCTCTTTTCTAGCAATCTATTTAAAAATATTTAATACGATTTAATATTTAGGATAAGCATTGATCTCTTTGGATTATATGAGAAACTTAAGAAGCATCTTTTTTTCGAAGAACAGCTTCGTTTTGATTAAAACTAGCTGTGCTTATTAGATTAAGAGCAAAGAAAACTTAATAGAATTACTTCTTGACATGATTTGTCTGATTAGGGATTGCACGATAGTATAGGAATTTATAATAAATATGCGTTATAATAATGATGTGTAAAGGCGAATGCTCAATTTGCTCGATCGAATGGATAGATAAATAAGTAGACGGATATTGAGATTGATATATAGATATTTATCTATCAATTTATCTTATTACATGGAGGGTACGGAAGAGCAACGATAAAAGTTAATAACTTGCGCCGCTCAGCGCAAGCAATTGCGAATCCACACGGAAAGATTTTATTAAAGTACTCGTATCTAAAAGTTTAGGTAAATATAGATACTGCAAATAATTTTATTTGACCATCAAAAGAATTATAACTCAGTGATGGGCAGTGTTATATAAAAACATTCTAGTAACCAGTTAAGCGTCTTACATAATTTTCAGATCTATATCTAGCTAAACTTTTAAACATTTCAACAAAACTGTTTTTTCCGTGCACGCAACGAAGAAAATACCTCAATTGCAGATGAACGAACACATTTATTCATTCTTAACATAAATGTTTGCAGGAAAATATTAATATATACAAATGAAATATTATTATATGGCATTTAAATTAATAATTTAATTGATATAACTTCTTCTCATGTATTATACGCGCATCGGTTCAACTAATGACAAAGATGGAGTTTGAAATATATGCATAGTTGTGTAATATTTTCGTTTATACGCTAAAGCTTAATTTAACAAAAGACTTTATTTCCTTTATGACTGAGAATGGCGCCTCTCTAAAAACAAAGTCATAAATGTCATTTCTGTTTCACGGGAAACTAATATCTTCACTAACCGCCTGCTAGAGGAACTTTCTATGCCTCTTTGCGCACCCTTCATTTCCTTCGGGTTCACATCCGCTTGCCAACTCATTTGATCTTCTTCTCCCATATCCATCCTTCCTAGCGATCTTTCTACTTCCCGTTTCGCTCCATCCGTCTTTTGTAATTTGTTGCCTTCCATTGTTAGAGCCGACCGCGTACGATCAGCGCTGCTGAATATTTCTTGCTCCATCTCTCTGAATATACTCACCGACGCGAGATGAACAATGATGTTAAAGTTATTAAGTCGCAGCCAACTCCGAAGTCGACTCTGAAAGAGTCGGACAAGCGCCTCGGGGTCGCGCCCGGTCCGGGTCTGAAAAATCGCAGAGTTCGCCGACCATTCGCAGCGTGAAATCGAAATGTCAAGAGGGGTAGCCTCTCTCTTTTCGACCGACTTCTTTTTCGCGAGACAGAAACGAGAAAGTCAGACGGACAGATGAGAGAGAGAGAGAGAGAGAGAGAGAGAGAGAGAGAGACTGTAGTCATGCGTAACCCACACAGGGAGTCGTAACAAGGTATACACATCGGGTAGGAGGCTGTGCAACGGTAGCGAGCAGCAAAAGCACAGAGGAGGGCGTTCACCCGCCACGATCAGTTATCGCCTCGCTCGCTACGCATACTGCCCCCTGATTCGTCCTCTCGGTTCCATAATGAAAAAGAAAGAGAGAAGAACGGAAAGACAAAAGGAAAAAAAAAGAAGACGGAAGAACCACGCCACGAATACGAATGTGTGCGCCTCAAAGACAATAAGGCACTCTCTCGCGAGGATATACGATAATAATATATTCAGAAAGTTCGCCGAGGCAACGAATGGTAAAACCGATGGAGATCGATATCGATAAATCGAGTTCAAGACGAGAAGTGGTAGATTATAGATTTTCCTCGATCGCGGCGGTCGGATCGTTTTGCTCTCGTTTTTTCATCTAGCGTCCACCTTCCTTCGATCGTGCGCGTCGTTTTGTCGTCTCGCGCTTTATATTGCGGTCTCTATCCTCAATCTCTCGGGTTATGGGCGTTCATTTTTCATAAGTTATCGGTCGCCCGCCTACCTGCGTGCTTTAGTCGCGGCCGGTACGGAGATAAGCTCGATTAGAAGTCGCGATTTTCTCCCCCTCCCCCCTCCCCGGCAAGGGGATTGATGCGTGTCTGTCGATGTCGTTCTTTTTCCAATTCGCGCGAACTCTGGCGTTGCCAGCTTCCCAGGCTCCCGAGGCTCCCTTCATTATCGTTTTGCCGCTATTAACGATTGGAATATTCATACACGATTGCGATCGCTTTTTTTTTTTGCGCGCGATGACGAACGTTCTAATTAGTAAAGATTTTGCGCGGTCTTGTTTGCCTCGCACACGCATCGGTTGTTTTCCATACGAAACGGCTTTAGGTATGTTTGTCTTGATGGCGAAGTAGAAATACGTTGGCGGAGAATTAGCCGATAATGACACGATAATCACTCATATTGCATCGCGCATTAATCAGCTAATTGAGCATTCGTTTGCAAGTTCGTAATCGTCTATTAAGTAAACGCGATTCAATCTTGACCGAGTGTGAAACGGTCAACTGCATAATGACACATACACTACGGAGATTGCTTCTTAAATGTGTGCTTTTTTTTTTTACACGCGCACATATGTCGGAGCTGTGTGTATTCACGCTTCATTTGGGGAATCTTATTTATCTGCTCTTTAGTTTCTCGAATTACGGATTCAAGTATCACTTGGAGTCACCGATCAGTACCTCCCAGCGCCGCGAGGACGATAGAATAACGTATATCAATAAGGGCCAATTCTACGGAATCACGTTGGAATATGTGTCCGATCCGGACAAACCGCTCCTCAAGGCAGGGCAGACAGTCAAGGTAAGAGCAAAAAAGGCATATAATTGCACTGTTTGAATAACGACATTTGTATGATGATATGTGTAAGTAGATATATAGTTTCAAAGATAGAGAATACACTGTTAAATTCTATTCAATTTGAATTATTTTTAATCATTTTTACACTGAGATAAAAATGTATTAGGTTTTAATAAATATACATATATTATATTTGAATATTATCGATTAAATATTTACTTACTTTATTAAATAAATTAATTTACTTAATAAAAAAGTGATTGTTAAATTAAATTAATAGTTTTTGTACCAAATAAATGTATCTTAATATTCGATAAATATTTAGTCGATACTACTTAAACAAATGGTTTATTAAAATTTAGCACATTTTTTCAGTGTATAGATAGTCTCTGCCGCTATTCAATATGTCAATTTCAATATGTTAATTTAATTAAAATAGTGGAGTTAATTTACTTAAGAAAAAAACAGTCTAACTTGAGAAAATGTATTGTATTAAACTCAAATTTAGTTTATTTACTAAGTTCATATATTAATATGAATGTTGTTTATTTTAAAACTGTCCACAGAAATAAATTGATGATTTGCATTTTGACACACATGAAGGTTAATAATATTATAAAATGTTACTTTTTAACTCAAGGAATTGGAATATCATTGTTCCTTTTATATTTAACAGTGTAGCTACGGTACACTTATCAATGTCAAACTGTAACAATAAAGCATTTGCACGGTATCGTTCCGTTCGCGTGACTGGAGCGGTAAAATTCGCGGAGACGATCGGCGTGCGCGCGGCGCGGCGTGTCGAAAGAAGAAGTCAGACGGGATCGTTTGTTCTCGCGACTCTAATTGGCAGCCACGGTGCGCACGCACCGTTAGCAATTTCCATTCTGATAAAGGTGGCGGATTCTTTTTCCGTCGTATGCGCCGGCGACGAGTTACGGCTTCCTCGTTAATTGCTAATCGAGCGTCGAGAGCGAGGCGTGTGGCGATTCGAACGGTATATTCGCGTCTCTCGCGGCGCGAGCCTCAAGGGAGATCGGTTAAGTAAGTGTAACCGCGTAACGCGAACCTCTTATTCACAGGCCTCTCTTTCCTTTCCGATCGTGCGCGCCCATATTTCCTCCGGTACGACGGAGAACGCAGTTCTTCGCCCATTCACCCGAATCACGAAAAATCCTTCCTCCAACTCTGTCTCGGCGCTCTCTCGCCGCGCCGCCGCGCTGCTCGCGGCGAAAAACGCTCACGCCCGCGTGTGCCCGCTCGAGCGTGCGTCTGTCGCAGTCGATGTACGTCCCCGCGTATATCGCGTCGATCCGAGTGAAACCCGAAAGCTAACTTTGTAGAACATACACAAGATATTTATTTATACTACTTCATACATATCAGATTGATTATAAAGCACGAGAAATCTCGATAATTATAATATATAGGGATCTTGAAACACGTCGTAAAAAATATTTTACATGCGCATGTAAAATTTCTCTCGCGATGTGTTTTCCTTGTCTTATCTTGCCACTAGGAATAATGTACGTATAAACGTACAACTCTCGAT